>Ga0209636_10000596_pt1 | contig 35830 bp, 36 predicted proteins | sample DeeMarSWOR152_54_FD_187464 | JGI IMG/M metagenome (GOLD analysis project Ga0209636, IMG submission 187464) | Marine sediment microbial communities from White Oak River estuary, North Carolina - WOR-1-52-54 (SPAdes) (version 2) | ecosystem: Environmental > Aquatic > Marine > Intertidal zone >... | reverse complement strand
CGAAAAAGAAGGCAAGCTGCCCGATGCGGTATTAGCCTGTGGCAGCGGAGGAAGCAATGCTTTGGGAGCATTCAAACCTTTCATCGACAACAAGGATACCCGGCTTTACTTCGTTGAGGGGGGAGGAGAAAGCTTAAGCGCCGATAACAGTGCTGCTGCTTTTCAATTAGGTAAGCCGGGGGTTCTCCAAGGTGCCTTGATGCAAGTTCTGCAGGATGAATATGGGCAAATAAAACCTTCTAAGACTAGAGCCGCTGGTTTGAACTATCCTGGTAGGGGTCCCGAAATATCCTATTTGTGTGAAACCGGGAGAGTGAAGGCCTGTTATGCTTTCGACAAAGAAGTCTTTGAAGCCGTGAAAGCCATGTGCAGGACAGAGGGATTGATACCTGCCCTTGAAACCGCGCACGTTATAGCCTACGTGTTGAATCACAAGGAAGAATTTAACAAAGATGAAGTCATTGTTTTAAGCTACTCCGGAAGAGGTGACAAAGATCTTGAAGTCATCACGAGGTATTTTTATGGATCTTGAGGAAAAATTCCGGGAGTTGAAAGAGCGAAGAGAGGGCGCTCATATGCCCCACGTTTATTACGGGGATCCAAACGAGGAGTTTTCCATTAAACTGATCAAAAATCTGGTTGAAAACGGTGCAGATCTTATAGAGTTTGGAATCCCATTCTCGGATCCAACTGCGGATGGGCCAACTTTTCAAGCGGCCTGTGAAAGAGCCCTAAAAAAATGCATGACCCCAGCTAAGTGCATTCAAGGAATAAAAAAGTTGAGAAGGAGCGGCTTGGAAACCCCGTTAGTAGTAACGACTTACTATAACATCTCCTATGTCACTGGAATCGGGGCTTTTTTGAGTGAAATAAAAAAGGCAGGTGCTCAGGCAATAATCGTTCCCGACCTTCCGGTTGAAGAAGCAAGCGTCCTTCTAGATGAAGGAAAGAAATGGGGCGTGCACGTAATATTCCAAGTAGCTCCAACAACAACTGAAGACAGGTTGAAGAAAATCGCCGACGTTGCCTCCGGTTTTCTTTACGTTATGGGCGTTGAAGGAGTGACTGGGGCAAGGGAAAGTTTGGCAGATTCCACCCTAAAGTTGGTCAGTAGGGTTAGAAGACATACGGATGTACCTGTGTTGGCTGGCTTCGGTATCTCGAAGAGAGAACACGCAGCGGCTGTGGTTTCAGCCGGAGCAGACGGCGCCGTAGCTGGAAGTGCTTATGCGGAGATTTACGCGAAAAATCTAAAGAAACCCGAAGAAACATTGCCGGAGATCGCTCGATTGGCAAAGCAAATAAAGCGAGGGTGCATCGAAGGATATAGACAGCGTCTCGGTAACTAGTACAACCATTAGGCGTAAACGCGCACGTGTTTTCTATTGCAGATTGAGTTATCTGAACGAGTTGTTTTTTTGTGACCATTATAGCAACCTTCTTATTTTCTATCGCGCGCAAGTATTTTGTAACATTTTATCACGCTTCGTCTACATCCACTCGAATATGCACGTGATTCTCCTTTCCGGTTTCATTGTTGAATGTTTAACAAATTAATTCTCATTTCCGAAAATCTGTAGGAAATTTTTTAAGACCGATGAACCGTATTTTTTGTAGGCGTTTATGCGAGTTTATACGGTTTGGTGGATGATGAAGGGGGAAAGAGGAGGGGTTTTGTTGGAGAGGGCGGGGGTTGAAGAGAAGGGATACAATTGGGTAGAAGCTGCTAGGCTGTACGAGGAGGCAGCGAAGTCTTTTTTTGGGTAAGAAGATGGTGGAGGAGGCTGCTGGGGCTTACAAGAAGCTTGGATACGCTTATGCCCGGGCGGCTGGGACAGCGGAAACCTCCGAGGAATATGTAGAACTAAACAAAAGTGCTGTCGAAGCTTACAAGGAGGCTGCGAATCTTTTTAAGCAGACCGGAAATAGGCCCATGGAGTTGGAATGCGAGGCAGAAGCGTTCTACGTTAGCGGATCCTTCGCAGGTTCTGTTATGGAAGGGAAGAAGGCGTACAGCAAGTCTTATGAACTTTTCATCGAATCGAGCGAGCACTATTCCAAGAAGAATGATCAACAGAGTTTTGCGAGGACTTTGAGTCGTGCAGCAATGGTCTCATGGTTCCTGATAACTTATTGTAGCGACCGGTGGGAGATTGAGCAGTTTCTTCAAAAGGGCAGAGAGGCTGCAGACAAAGCTTGGAAGCTTTCAAAGGAAATTGGAAATATTCGATCTCTCGCCGAATCATTAATGGCTGAGGCGGGGCTAAGTTGGAATGAACAGTTTATTGTATCTTGCGCGTATGACGAGCGCTGGAGGGAATGCATTAAGAATTTTCTTTTAAGGCATGATGAAACTTTAAAGCTTGCTGGGGGTTGTGACGATCCTATAGTCCTTAGAATGATTTACGAGGCCGGTGGTTGGTATTTCGGCTTTGGAATGCAGTTCGTTGAGGATGAAAGGGAGCAGAGGGAGTATTTTGACAAAGGGTTAGGGTCAATGGAGAAGGCTTTGGTTTTCGCTAGGAAAGCAAAGGATAAATCTCTGATAATTGAATCCTTGTGGTGGTTAGACATCAACGCCTTTGTTTCAGGAAAATTTGAGTACGTCCAGAAGAGAATATTTGACGATCTTCATGAGATCGTGGAGCTAGGAAAGATATACGCAGGCTCATATACCATCTGGCGTTTCGTTTCGAACCTTTTACCTGCATTCTATTATTCGACCTTTGCTCAGATGCGGTTTTTCATCCCAGCCCAGAGGAAGTCCTATGCTGAAAAAGGGATTGAACACGCCAAAGAGGTCTTGAAGACGCCTTCTTTCTCATTCTTTTCTGCGTGGCCATATCAGGTGTTGACTTGGTCGCACTCGCAACTAGCCACTCTCGCTACAACGAAGAATGAGCGGGATGAACACGCCCAAAAGATGCTTCAATACGCGAAACAGGCTGCAAAAATCGCTGAAAAATACGAAGGAGGGTTTGTTCGAGCTTACGGCTACTCTTGCCTCTATAGAGCCTACAAAACTCTCGCGGACATAGCCGAGAACAAGGAAGAAAGAATCAAAATGCTAATGACTGCAATAGATGCCCACAAGAAGTACATTGGACACGCCGTGTGGGAAACCCGTACAGGCATCATAGCAGCCCAAATGAGACTGGGTCTCCTCTACGAAGAACTTGGCATCACAACCGGAGAAACCGATCCGCTAATGCAGGCACGAGAGTCGTTCCTAAGCGTGATCAAGGAAAGCCTACAAAGAGGCTACCGTTTCTACGCGGCTGCAGCCCACATATCCGCCGCCCACATAGAGGATCGACTGGGCAACCACACGGCCTCCGCAGAACACTACGAAAAAGCCCAAGAAGCCCACACAGAGTCGCTGACAACCATCGAATACAAACCCCTAAAAGACAGAGTCAAGGAAAAGATAGACTACGCCCGTGCATGGAACCTAATCGAAAGGGCTAAAGCCTACCACAAAAGGGAGGACCACCTACAAGCCAAGGAAAACTACGAGAAAGCATGTGAAATTCTTAAAGAACTGTTAAGTTACAATTACGAAGCCCCATACTACTCTGCCTGGGCTTTGCAAGAGGAAGCAGAGCAACTCAGCAAGCAGGAAAGCCACGAAGAAGCCATAGAGAGATACGAAATGACCATAAAAAGCTTCGACAACGCCATAAAGACGCTGGAAAAAGCTTCTAAACAGTCTACAGATAAAAGGGAGAGAGAAAGAATCGAGAAACTCGAGGAAGTAGCCAAGGTAAGGATGAGCTACTGCTCTGCCAGAGCTAACATTGAAAGGGCGAGAATCCTAGGAAAGCAGGGCGAACACCTTGCGGCTGCAGAAAGATTCGCCTACGCGGCTTCCCAATTCAAAGAAGTTTTCACCCTACTTAAAATCGAGCAAGAGCGAGGGGAACTAGAAGCCGTATACTACCTCTGCAGAGACTGGGAAACCATGGAACTTGCAGAAAAATACGAAGCTGCCGACAGATTCGCAGAAGCGGCAAACCTATTCACGAAAGCAAGCGAACTCTTCACCGACAGCAAACTGAACTTACTAGCTTCAGGCAACTCCGCCTTCTGCCAAGCCCTAGAACACGGATGCAAGTTCGACGAGTCAACCGAAACACAAGTCAAAACACAACTATACCCAAAGGTTAAATTGATGCTCAGAAAAGCAGCGTCCTCCTATCGGAAGGGCGGCTTTGAAAGCGGGGATGACTGGGCTCTGGCAACGTCAACCTATTTTGACGCTGCGTGGCATCTAATCAAAGCGGACGAGGAATTGGAGATTGACAAAAGGAAGAGACTCCTAGGAATCGGATCTAGGTATCTGAAGTCCGCGGCAGAACTCTTCGACAAAACTGGCCACAGAGATAAGAAAAGGGAAATCCTAGAACGCTTGGACAGGGTGGAGAAGGAAGAGAAGATCCTAGTCTCAGCCTTAAACACTATAAGAGAACCCTCTATCTCCAGAAGCACAGTAGGCATAATCGCCCCTGCCAGTCCCGTAGAAACCAGCCTGTCTCCAAGGATAAGCGAGGTACGTCAGTTCACCGAAGAGGCAAGGAGAGTCGCAGAGGAGAGGGCTAAGAAGAAATACGAACTCGTCTACAGGGACCTGCTCAAGGAGTATCCCAGAATCGAGAAGAGGGAATATAGGGTCGCCATCGCTCAGATAGGTGTTTCCAAGACAGGCGACATCATAAGCGAGTTCTACGAGGAGAAGACTGGAGGCCTCCTTGGTCTTCGAGAGGACAAAGTCGAAAGCGTGAGATCCAAGGTCAAGAACATGATAGAAGTCGCCCACGCAAAAGGAGTCAACATCTTACTCTTCCCAGAACTGACAGTTGACCTCAACTACGGCCAACTGCTAGAAGACATAGCCAGCTTGGCTAAAGCCTACGAAATGTACATTATTCCAGGGTCATATCACGACGAGGAAACGAGGCGAAACATCTGTGTGGTCGTAGGACCCGACGGAATCCTCTGGCGACAGGAGAAGCACATCCCAGCCACCATAAGCCACGAGGGCAAAAGGTTTAAGGAGGGAATAGAGGTAGGAACCATCCCCCGAAAAACCATCGTGTGCAATACAGAGTTCGGAAGAATCGCCATCGCCATATGCCGAGACTTCCTCGACATGGACCTAAGAGTGGAGCTAAAAAACTTTGAACCCCCAGTGGACCTAATCTTCAACCCAGCCTTCACCCCAGTGACAGCAGACTTCAAGGCAGCCCACTTCGACGCCCGAAGATCCATCTACGCCTACTGCTTCTTCGCCAACACCGCAGAAATCGGCGACTCCCTCATATACACGCCGGAAAAAGAACGCGTAGAAAGAACGATACCGCCAGGAGAGGAAAGCCTAATCTACAAGGACGTGGACCTCTTCAAACTCCGTTCAGAACGCAAAAAATGGGAAAAAGAGCAAGGGAAGGAAAGAGGGTTCATCCAGAGCACAAGATAACACGCATCTAGTCAATTGCGCACGCGCAGAAAATCCGTAAAAAAGGCTTTTCACACTTCCACACCCTACGTGGAAGAGGGAGGATATAACCGTATACGCAAAAAAGTATGGTATTTCAAAATGTTACACCGATGTTACAAGGAAATGTAACATTTTCCATTGTTTTGTGTCCAAAACACTTGCGCGCGCAAGTGATTCTTTCAAATCCGTTTTTAAACACTTGCGCATTTCGAGTTTGCCGGTACGTCATAATCTTCCTCGTCGTCATCAATTTATGAAACCAAGATTTTTCTTTCTAAAAAGGCAAATGGACTCTTCAAAATTGCAATGTGTATTTCCCGTCTCACGTCACAAAATATCTGATTGCGCGCGCATGGCGCAGAAAAAAAGCTTCTCTTCCCTTTTGTGTCCCAAACAATTTTTTCTATTGGCACCCAAAAGACTACTATCTTTTGGAAAAGAAAGCTATGTTAAAAATAGATGAGGTCTATCTGTCAGGTGAATGCTAGAATAGGCTGGACGCGCGCGCCACACTCAAAACAGTACAGATTACAACCTTGGAATGGTAGCGAGAGAGATGTAAATTCTTGTCAAGCATATCTTGGGTATATGTTTACTAGTAAGTTCGTGTTCCAATCCCGGCCGAACCAGCATTTCATTTAAGAGCGTTTATAATGTGCTAAGGTGCTTAGCTTCTCAAATTGGCAAATTAGTCGCTCCATCCTGAAAATTTCATTATTGGCTTCAAAACCTTCCTGCCATGTTTCCACCGATAATACACCGCGTAGGCAAACATTGCACCAAACTTTATTTTCCATTGAAAATCCTTTGAGGCGAAAACCTTTATGTTGCGTTCCCAGCATGTGGCTATGAGCTCCCATTGCAGTGGCGTTAAATGTTTCAAATCCATGTGTCGTGCTTCTTTAAGCATGCAGTCTTCTTCTGAAGTAAACAGCAGGGGCACATAGAATACTCTGCTGTGTCTCAATTTGTCTAGTAGTTCAAGCGTCGCGATCGTATCCTTCTCGGTTTCACCGGGCAAACCAATGATTAATGTTGCCAATGGCCAAATACGGTTCTCGTTCATGATTTCAATTCCTTTCGTCACGATGTCATCCCATTCTTCAGGTTTGTACGGTAACATCTTGCCTTTCATATGCTCATTCATAAGTCGAATGCTTCCTGTCTCTATGCCGATTTCAACCGAGCTATGCCTAGTGCCATTTGTAACCCACCGCGATTTCTCAAGAAGAATCGGACCAATCTCTTCAACCATCTTAGGATCGTAGACAACAGGTGCCAACGACGCATGAGCAGGTTGAATATACCTGACTCCGGGCACAGCGGCAATTGATTTAATTAATTCTACAATCGCTTCACGATTTGGCAGAAATTTCTCCCTAGCTTGGTACAAGAACAAGTCTTCACTAGCCAAAATGATCATTTTCGTGCCTTTACTCGCGTTCAATTCAACTTCTTTCAAGATGTGTTCTAAAGGAAAGGAGTAACGTCTTCTCAGCGTTGGCGAGCAGAACTTACAGCCGCGACCACAACCACGTGTAATCTCTACAGTGCCAAAAATCGACGGATGCACGATGCAGGGAATTTCCTCTGAATCGGGCGACTCGGTTTCAACTATCTGTGGAAGCTCCTCGCCATCGAGAGCCATGCGAAAAATCTTCAAAGCTGTCTTTTCTCCTTCACCCATAACAATGCAGTCTATGCCATATTTCTTCTGCAGCTTCGCTTTATGAATCTGCCACGCACCTGGGCCCCCAAGGATTATTCTGGCACCCCACTTTCGCAGAATTGGCTCGTCTATCAGTTCTCTGAAATCAGCAGCTGCTATGGGTTCACCGCCAAAGCCTACAACTGATGTGTAAGTTCGGCTGACGAAGCCTGTTCCAGCTGGCTCCATAGAAGTTATTCCAATAACCTTTGTTTTCGGTCCCACAACCTTTTGCAGATTATTCGGGTGCACGACCGCAACGTTTTCGGCGCCAAATTCCTTAATCAACAAGGCTTCGATTTTCCGCATTCCATAAGGCGCATATTTGGCAGTGCCATCCCCATTGTTGGGCACCGGTGGGTACCAATACTTTCTCAGCAGTCTTCTCGGAATAATACCTTTTGGGAAACCTCCCGTGAACGCGTTAAAGGGATTGAGTTTGAAATCGCTCATATCGGTAGCGGAGCCAGTGAGAACAATGGGAACTCCCTCAATCTCTGAGGGACCAACCCTTTTCTGCGACATAACTCGCAATTTTGCAAGTTTAGTTTAATAAGTTTATTGAAGCGAAAATCAAGACAACAATTCGTTGCTTACCAACCAAAAATTCACTTGGCACCTGAGAATACTTGGCAAGAAACTCGACGACATAAAAAGAAAACAGCTTAACCTTCGCTTTCGATTTTCAGGAGTTCGAGAGCTGCCATTTTTGCTCCGATTTCTGCGTTTGACTTGGTTTCTCCGCTTCCTACTATGATGACATCGTTTTCTTTTGGATTTAATCTGGATACAAGCATGTCACGTATAGATGAAACGCCTTCGAAGACATCTTCTTCACTGGAGGGCATAGTTAACTTGTTGCTGGAAAAAATTAGCGTGGTGGCTCCTAGGGCTCCAGCCTTAATCGCAGTGTCCCGTTGCTCAACACCCCTTTTTACTCCATGAGCCACATCTCTCACAAGAACCGCTATGTTGAAGGGTCCGACTGTTAGGGGACTGTTTGGAACCTCTATTCCTTCACTAATTTTGGACCTTAAATTAGAAAATAGTTTTTTGCCGTGCTCTGAAAGCACAATCCCGTGCCTTGAACCCTCGATTAATGCTTCGTTTTTCAGGTGTTTTAGAAGAGTTCTTGTCGCGCCTTCTCCTAACCCAAGTTCCTTCGACAGCCTTATTCTGCCAACAGTTTCATAGGCACCGATTATTTCCAAGGCTTTGACTACTTGGGCTTCATTAAATGAGGGAGCGCGTCCAGGTGCAATCTTACTTGCAACCCTTTCAATCACTTTTAATAATTCCAATGTTGATAGTTCTCCGTTGCACAATAACTTATCAGAGTCAACCGTTTATAATGGTTGAGGGAGCAGACTAAACGAAAAAAGCGGTATTTCTGAGAAGAGCTTTGATTGTTTTACGTGGGTGGTGGAGGCGGGTACTCACTTTCGTAAGTCCAAGCGATAGTATCTCCTCGATGGAGTATGTATTGTGAAGCTCCAACATCCGGAAATATCCACTCTGAATTTTCGACATCCCAGCCCCAGTACAACCAAAAGTGCGTGGAATTGCCGACCACACCGTTTATAGAAGTGACAAATATTCCAAATTCACTTTCGGTATGTTTTACATCAGCTATTGCAAATATTGCCGTGAACGCTGTTGAGGCGAGGGGAAGGGCAGTATCATTGTACCACATATTTGTTCCGTTACCGTAACTTACAAGGATGTTGACTCTCAAGGAGATGGATTCCATTATATCTGAAAGATCTCCAATTTTGCCAGACAAAGTGTTAGATAGATCTCCAAGTGTGTCAGAGAGCGTGTTGAATTCGCTGGCGAGGTTTTCGTATTCATTTTGGTAGGTGTTGTATTGAGTGAAGTAGTAACCAGCAACTATGGTGCCGGAAATCGCCCAAACTAGCAGAGCTAAAGTTACGTAAGTAAAGGTTCTTTTTTCCAAGTTTTTCCACCTCCCAGAAGTTTTTGCAAAGTATTTGTGAGTGGAAAAAAGGTCAGTCCAAAAACGAAAGTGTTGGAAACAACATGTACTACCGAGAAAAGGGCTCCGGAAATGATTGCATTAATGAAAGCAAGTAAAATAGGCATTCCGATCAACATAGACGATACAGCAACTCCGAAATTGGTGATTATGTCATAAACAAGTGTGAGAAAGGCGCCCAAAATTGCAGTTTCAATGCATGACCTTCCGTCATACAAACCTCCTCTTGACCGTCTATACAATCCACCTCCAATTCCAACTATCACCATTCCAGTTACTTGAAAGGGCAGCATTAACCCAGCAAATCCCCAAGGCGAAAAAAACCCGTTGATGAACATTACCAAAATGCCGAGTGTAGCACCGAAGGAGGCTCCAAAAATAGCACCAACAAGAAAAACAACTAAGGACGTGAACTCAACATTTGGGGGGCGAGGAGTCAACTGGATGCCTACGCATAGGGCAGCTAGAATGATGAGTAGTACGAGTTGGCGTGTTGGGAGCGACCGCATAATCATGGTTGGATGATCCAACCATATAAATCTTTCCATGCGCACGCGGACATATGGCACCGTGTTTGTTGATTAGACAAGGAAAATAGATTATGAATGTGTAGTTTGCCGTTTGCTCCGTTGATTGACTTCAAATGAGGCTTAAGTTAGCTATAAATAATTTCGTTTAATAAGTAATTATCGGAAATGGCTGAGTGCCTGTTTAGTACACGAAGAGGGGCGTGGTTGTGACAGAAAAAGTGATGCTTTCATGGGGTGGGGGGAAAGATAGCGCTCTCGCACTTTATGAAATTCAGAAAACTGACCACACTATGAAATACTTGTCCTGCTGACAACGTTGACAAAAGATTATGATAGGATCAGCATGCACGGTGTACGACGGATTTTGCTGGAGCAACAAGCAGGCTCCTTGGGTTTTCCTCTTGAGGAAGTGTTCATTTCAAAGAACGTTTCCATTAAAGAATATGAATCTAAAATGCGAGAGGTTCTTGCAAAATATCTAGCGGCTGGTTCCTCCTCTGTGGTTTTCGGGAGACATCTTTTTGGAGGATGTAAGAAAATATCGAGAAGACAATCTGTCGAAGATAGGAATGAAAGGAATCTTCCCTATATGGAAAAGGGATACTTACGAACTTGCCCGCACATTCATAGATCTAGGCTTCAAGGCGGTTATTACCTGTGTTGACTCAAGTGTTCTCGACAAAAGTTTTGTTGGGAGGGTATTTGATGAACAATTTTTATCTGAGCTTCCTTCCGATGTTGATCCCTGCGGCGAGTATGGAGAGTTTCATTCATTTGTATATGACGGGCCGATATTCCAGAAAAGGATATTATACACAAAAGGGGAAATCATTTTGAGAGAAAACCGTTTTTACTATTGTGATGTGATACCTGTTCATAAGGGTATCCTTGCCACTTCCGATAACAGTGCACGCTAAGGAGTATATATGTGCGCGCGCAAACATGAATCAAAGTTCTATTCTTTCAAAGCTACCGCAACAATACCGCTTAAAACTAGGGAGGCTCCCAAAACAAAAAGTGCCGTTGGAATTTCACCGAACAACGCAATGCCCAACAAGGTTGCACCTATTGGCTCAAGGAGAGCCAAAGTCGCTGTTTCAAAGGATTTGAGGTTCGAGAGGGATGAGTAATAGAAGGTGTGCCCTAAAGCAGTTGGCAGAATCCCAAAACCTAGGAGGAAGAGAATCATGTTTGGTTGTTGGGGAAGGGTAATTGGTGTTCTCGTCAGAAGGCATAGGAATCCTATGATGAAGGCTGAGACTACGTATATGGGAATCACCTGGGACAACAAGGGCATCTTACTCCTTGTTTCTCGACCATAGTTGAGGTAAAAGGCTTCGGCGACTGCGGCTAGTAGAGCTTCAAGATCTCCTATTAGGTTGATTGCCAACGGAGAAGATGAGGCATCCGCGTAGGCGATTATACCTGCTCCCAGAAAGGACGTGGTCAGACCAGCCACGGCCAGTCGAGACGGCTTCAAATTGAAATGAAAGGTTGAGAGGAGCATGGAGAAGATGGGAGCTGTGTTCACCAACACCGTAGCGTTCAGGATCGTGGTGTTCTTCACGGCAGAGATGTAGAGGACCATGTGTAACCCTAAGAATATTCCGAGAATCGAGATTTGCTTAATGTTTTTCTCCACCATACGTAAGTTAAAGGATTGCCTTAGGACTAGGATTATGCCAACTAAGACCACGGAAGCTATTATTAGGCGCCAGAAGGCTAGAGAAGAAACACTGAGGACGTCGAGAAGCCTTATGAAGATGGATGAGGTGCCAAATAGCATCCCAGCTATAAAACCCTCTGTTAGAGCTGTTCTTCTGCTTCTTTTGGACGAGTGAAATGTCATGTTTATCTTGATCCAAGCTTCTGGAATTATGGAAGTCTAATGCTTTGAAGTTAAATTTAACCTTGCTTCTCTCTTCTTTCATTGAGCTTTTATAATTGACCACACAGTTGAGCACCATAAAATTGTTAAAATCGGCAGTAACCATTATATCCATTCAGATCTGTTGAAAGAGTGTGACAGAGTTCAGAAGAGTTATTTTGGTTACAGGAACTCCGGGTGTGGGGAAGACCTCTATTTCTCGTTTATTAGCCTCCAAATTGGATGCTGTTTATATCAGCTTAGCAGAACTCGTTAAGCAAGAAAGACTGATCAGCGGTGTGGACAAAGCTAGAGAAACGTTGATCGCAGATACGGACAAGGTTTCAAAGCGAGTTAAAGAGATCATAAAGAATTCTGAATGCGACGTAATAGTCGACGGGCATTACGCCGTTGACGTCGTGCCAACCAAGGCTGTTCACATGGTTTTTGTTCTTAGACGAGATCCAAGTGAGCTTAAAAGCGTCATGGAAAATCGTGGGTTTAAAGAAAGAAAACTTTGGGAAAATCTTGCCGCCGAAATTTTAGACGTCTGCCTCTGGGACGCTGTGTCGGCTTGCGGTTCTGAAAAAGTTTGCGAGATTGACGTTAGTGGCAAAAGAATAGAAGAGGTTGTGGAAGACGTGCTTTCAGTGTTAGAAGAGAGAAAGAAGTGTCGGGTGGGAATCGTTGATTGGTTAGGAAAATTAGAAGGGGAGGGGCGACTGCACGAGTTCTTGAAACTTTTAGGAACAGAGGTCAAAAACCAATAAATATTATGCGCGCGCAAATGAACCCAAAAGAGCAAACATATTGGCGGAAGGCGCATCAAGCGGGTTCCTCTACAGACCTTCTCTTGGCATTGTAAACGTCTATTCTTAAATGATTCTTCTTTTCCATCTTCATCCACCTCAGTGTTCTGACAAGCTTTAGTAGAAAGTTTGATTGTAAAGGTTATGTAATACAGTATTCATGAAATCTTAGGGTGCAAAGGAGTCTGCAACACCATGCAAAAGCGTGACTACGAACTTTCCATAGCCATACCCGCTTCCCTAGTTTCAGATGTCCCCCATCTTCGAGAAAAAACTGTGAAAATCGGTTTGGTAGGCAGAACGGCAGCCATCTTTTGCGTAAACGAAATCATCGTGTTCCCAAACCTCCATGGCACAGATCAAAGACGAGATGCCAATCTACTTGCTACCATTCTTGCTTATATGGAGACGCCTCAATACCTACGGAAGCGGTTGTTCAAAATCAAGCCTGAACTACGTTATGTGGGTATTCTTCCTCCCTTGCGTACGCCTCACCACCCAACAGCAAACAGAATAAAAGATTTGGCGGTTGGGGAACATCGAGAGGGAGTGGTTTTGTCTTTAACTGAAGCTGGATCGCTTGTGGACATAGGTGTGGAGCGTCCGGTGCTGATTCCTGACGCAGAATTTCCCTTCAACACTCGGGTCACGGTGAAGGTCACCAAGCTTGGAAAGCGTCCTAGAGCTATCTTAGCGGGTCACGATGAAATCAAAGAGTACTGGGGTTACCGCACAACGGTTTCAGAAGTTCCGTTTGGACAGCTAGTGAAAAACCGATCGTTCGACTTAGTGATCGCGACTTCCCGACATGGAACTCCGTTAATTGAAGTTGTTGACAAGTTATCGAAGCGGTGGGAAAAATCCCACGAGATATTGGTGGCTTTTGGCGCACCAACCCAAGGGCTGTATGAAATTGTGGCGTATGAAAACTTTAAACTGAACGAAGTCGCGCATTTCACGGTTAATACGATTCCAAATCAAGGAACCGAAACAGTCAGAACCGAAGAAGCATTATGTGCTTCTCTAGCCATATTAAACCTGATTCCATTCGGAAAGAAAAACTTGGAAGTTTAAACTTACATAAATAACTCAGCAGCGAAATACTTGCTCGATTTCGAACACATAAGAAAATGAAAAATTGGAGGTTAACTGGTTTTCTTGTTAACGCTGGATGTTGACTCCTCTAGTTCAGTTCGCTTGGTCGGTTTAAGTCTTCTACGGAACACTATCAAGGTGATGACTACAGCCGCCGCAACAACACCTATTGTTACGAGCATCCATTGCGTTAGAGGTGCCATTGGAGAGATTAGAGGCTCGGTTGGGGGTTCGGTTGGAGGTTCGTCTGGAGGTTGCGCGTGCGCAGTCGGTATGATTAAGCATGTTGAAGACACAATCAACATTAGAGTTAGGAGAGTTAGACAAGTGTGTTTGAGTTTCATCAAATCCCTCGCGATTTCATCTTGTTTAGGACGATATAATATACTAGCAATAAAAATATACCTGTGGTGTATATAAATATTACCTCAGTATTGGAATACTAGCCCCTCCTGTTTGTGCAGCAAGCATTCTCTTGCAGATCTGGCAAACTTTTGTCCTGAAGTAAAGTTTATAACCCAACGTTCTTATTGAAACAAAGACGAGTTGGGATAGAGATAAAAAAAGAAGGATACGAAGCATGGGTCACAGAAAGAAGCATGCTCCTAAACACGGTTCATTGGCTTATTTGCCTAGAGGACGTGCCGCTCGTGCTGTCGGTAGGATTCGCTTCTGGCCCAAAGTAGAGGAAGGCCCAGTTTTACTTGGTTTCATGGGCTATAAGGCTGGAATGACCTATGTTTTCATGGTGGAGGATAAACCAGGCTCCCCAAGTTTAGGTAAGGAGATAGTTCATCCCGCAACCGTCGTAGACATTCCTCCCATCATAGTTTGCGCCATTCGTGCCTACGTGAAAAACCAGTATGGTTTACAAACTTTTACCGAAGCTTGGATGAAGGATCCTCCAAAGGATTTTAACCGCGCCGTCGTATTGCCTGAACATTTCAATACTGAAGAAGGCTTAAAGAAGATGGAAGAAGACCTTGACAAGATCGTGGAGTTTCGTCTCCTAGTCGCCACACAACCAAGACTCGCCAGCGTTGCAAAGAAAAAGCCGGATATTATGGAAATCAAGGTTGACGGAGGCTCGGTCAAAGAGCAGTTTGAATACGCAAAAAGGCTGCTTGGAAAAACTGTTTCGATCACCGACGTTCTTAAGGAAGGCCAGTTCGTAGATGTGGTGTCAATAAGCAAGGGAAAAGGCTTTCAAGGTCCTGTAAAGCGCTGGGGAATCAAGATTCTGCCCCGCAAGTCTCGAAAGACCAAGCGAGGCGTCGCCGCCATCGGCCCGTGGAAACCCCCACGAGTTTTATACACAGTTCCCAGAGCTGGTCAAATGGGTTACCACCAAAGAACCGAATACAACAAGCGCATCCTGAAAATCGGCATTGACGGGAGCGAAGTTTCTCCGAAAGGCGGATTTTTGAGGTATGGTCCTGTAAGAGGAACCTACATTGTCTTGGACGGAAGCTTGCCAGGTCCAGCCAAACGCATCGTGCGACTGCGATATCCAGCCCGCCCTCCAAAAAGGATTCCTGAAGCTCCGCCGAAAGTCACTCATATATCCCTGGAGTAATTCTTAAGCAACTTCTAGTATCAATTTATAAATACGCGCATCATAAAAAGCTGAAAGAGGGTCTAAAGAAATATCTGGGCCACAAAGGCCACTCAGAAGCAATGGATGTCTCAAAGTCAACTTTTAAGTCCATGCCAACCCTGATTTTTTCAGGGTCCACGCCACAAATCATTCCTGGTAGATGAGGACCGTCTTCTAGTTCCACGATGCCTACAGTGTAAGGCGCCATAGATTGAAATTGCACTGGTGAAACGTGAATCACCGTGTAGCTGAGCAGTTTCCCCTTCCCTTTGAGTTCAACCCATTTGAAATCTGTGGAAAGACATTTGGTGCAAACAGGTCTCGGCGGCAGAAACAAGGTTCCACATTTGCTGCATTTGGCGGCCATAAGCTTCCTTTCAGTTACAAACTTGTAGAAGCTTTCTACGGTGAAAGGATGAGTCTCTGACAAGCTTTATCCCCTCCTGTAAATGTGCACGGTTGCGGTGGCTCCAGACCCCCCAACATTGTGGCTCAAGGCTATTTCAGCTCCGCTCACCTGTCTCCTCTCAGCCTGCCCCGTCAGTTGCAAGTACACTTCGTAAGCTTGAGCGGTTCCAGTTGCCCCAACAGGATGCCCCTTCGACTTCAATCCTCCACTCGTGTTAACGGGAATCTCCCCGTCAAGCGTGGTCGCACCTTCTTCCACTAGGCTTCCACCTTTTCCAGGCTTACAAAGGCCGAGGTCTTCGTAGGCTACGATTTCAGCAATGGTGAAGCAGTCGTGAACCTCAGCGACATCCAAATCTTTGGGCTTTACACCAGCCATTTTGTAAGCTTCTTGTCCTGCAAGTCTGCCTGCTTTTAGGGTTGTAAGTTCCTCTCTTTCGTAGAGGCCTATGGCGTCGCTGGCTTGTCCCGAACCTATGATTTGGATGGGAATGTCTGTGAATTTTTTTGCAAGGTCTGGGCGGGTTAAAATTAGGCAGCTGGCTCCGTCGGTTATTAATGAGCAGTCGTACAATTTTAGGGGCCAAGCAATCACTCTTGACGACATTGCTTTTTCCAGCGTTACTTCTTTCTGCATGTGGGCTTTTGGGTTTAAAGCTCCGTTGTGATGGTTCTTCACCGCCACCAGGGCCATTTGCTCTTCAGTTGTGCCGTATTTGTGCATATGAGCCGTAGCTATGAGGGCGTATAACCCTGGAAACGTTATTCCCTGCCATTGTTCGAAGGGGAAGTCGGAGGCCATGGCTAGAAACTCGGTTACTTCCGCCGTGGTCCTGTGGGTCATCTTTTCCACTCCGCCAACCATCACAATGTCGTGCATGCCGGAAAGTACGGCGAAGATTCCTGTTCTTAGGGCGGCTCCAGATGAAGCGCAAGCAGATTCAAGTCTCATTGAAGGTTTGGGCAGCAGACCAGCCCAGTCAGCTAACGTTGGCCCAGTGTGTCCTTGATGTTCGTAGGATTCACCCATATGACCCACAAACAAGGCTTCGATGTCTTTTGCTGGGTTTAGGTTGGGGCACCTTTCAAAGGCTTCTTTCACAGCCTCTGCGAAGATTTCTCTGCCATACATTCCCTCTAATCGTCCGAATTTAGACAAGCCTGCTGACACAATTGAAACTAGGGGTTTGTGAACCAAGAATAGATCCTCCAATAGAGCATAAGTTACCTACAGAGTTTCGTAATAATTCCAAACGAATATTTAAACCATCTTTTTGTCTGGTTATACCTCACTTTCGTTTGCGCGCGCTAATCCTGCAATACTTATAAATTTGGTTGAACTGAATATTTTTGGAGGCGGAAAAGTTGGAAGAAAAAGAACACATGGTACTTGAAGCAATGGAAAAAGCGGGAAAACCAGTGAGACCTAGAGATGTTGCAAAGATTGTTGGTCTAGCCAAAGACGAAGTCTCCAACGTCATAAAAAGTCTGAAAAAGAAGGGGAAGATTACTTCTCCCAAAAAATGCTTTTACGCGCCAGCGAAATAACAACTTAAGTTTTGCGCACGCTACCCATAGTGATCTGTTACCTCGTTGTCCTTTTGGAATCTTTTATATATCCCCCAGTAATAGCCCCAGCAAACCGTTAGGACCAGTCCTCCAAGGAAGAGGCATAATGCTATTGTGAACCATGCCTTTTGCATGGAAGAATCAACAAATTGAGAGGTCAAAAACGCAAAGTAGCTTGCCATCAGAAACAGAATCATGGCGGGCAATACCGTAATTGTTTCAGTTCTAAATGCCATAAATTAAGATTTGGCTCTGAACTACTAAAACGCTTTATGACTTGGAAAAATATTTTTAAAATTAAGATTTAGGATGCACGCACACGAATAGTTTTTTTGCTAAATGGTGTAGTAAACTATGCAAAAAAGCCTAGCCTCGAAAACAAAAAAGAAGCGAAAAGAAGCGTTTTCCTCGGAGAAAAATTTAGTTTTTGAAATCTTCTAACCTCGCTTGCCTAAATTGCACGCGCAGGAGCCTAGAGATGAAAAATAGCTTGGATATCGGAATTAAAGTTTAGTTTTTCTATCGTAATGTAACCCAAAATGGTGCCCTTCGGAACAAATGGGTTGGCGACTTGGGACAAGATGAACCTAATCATGTGGTAAATGATGCGCAGAGTAGACGCGATTTTTCTCATGAGCAGATGCTCGTTAAAGACAGTATACGGTCGGCGTTGCTTCCAGATCTTGGCGTAAATGGTGTGTCCAGAGAAGTGTTTTAAATCTTCAAGCATGTAATAGTGTATAAATCTATGTGTAAATGAAGTAATTAGCATGAGTTATAAGACCATTATCTTTGAAGAGGAGGTTGGCGTTGCTACTATAACCCTCAACCGACCTACAAGCTTCAATGCCCTAAACTTCGAAATAGGCAAAGAACTCGTCAACGCCATTGAAAAATGTACAAAAAATATGCGCGTCAAGGTATTAATCGTTACTGGCGCTGGAAAGGCCTTCTGCTCAGGCGGCGACTTAAAAGCCGCGAAGGAATGGCCAGGCGACAACCCCGGCGATTTCTTTCGACAACTCACCAAGTTATTCCACCGGGCGATTCTGGATATCCGAATGATGCCAAAACCAGTGATTGCCTCCATCAACGGCTCTGCAGCTGGTGGTGGATTCAGCCTTGCTTTGGCGTGCGACCTAAGGATTGCCTCCGACAAGGCAGTTTTTAGACAAGCCTACACAAGCGTTGCCCTCGTTCCTGACGGCGGTTGGACCTTTCATTTGCCTAAGCTGGTTGGTCTTGGAAAGGCTAGCGAACTCATTTTTTTTGATAAAGTCATAACCGCTGGAGAAGCCGAAAAACTGGGCTTGGTTAATCAAGTTGTCCCTGAAGCAAAACTGAAAGAAGCCACACTAGAGATTGCAAAAAGACTAGCCAGAGGACCTAGTCTAGCCTTTGCCAGAGCCAAAGCTCTCCTAAACAGAACCTTGACCTCTAGCCTAGAGTCTCAACTCGAAAACGAACGGCAGGGAATAGCTTTAAGCGGTGAAACCGAAGATTTTCAAGAGGCCCTATCAGCCTTCTTCGAAAAAAGGAAGCCGAAATTTCAGGGGAAGTGAACATCAGTTTTCACTTATTTCTCCTTGCACCGCATGCATGCCCAGAAAGGGATGTTGAGATCTACTATTCATGCTCCGAAACGGGTTCTTTCAGAAAATCTTATAGTGAGTACCCACTAAATTAGCAGTTTCTTCCAGTTAAAAGGTGAAAATCATGAGAGAAGCAGCTATTGTCGGCGTGGGATGCACAGGCTTCGGATCAATTGCACCCGAAGTGTCTTTCAAGGAACTGATGTTTGAGGCGCGCGTATATTCCGGTTTTTATTCTACGGTAGCCTTATATGTGTAAGTTGCACTTGAAAAAATTCAAGGTCGTGTGAATTATGGCTAGAGACGAAAGAGTAGCTATTTGCAATGGAGGTATATTTCGCCCTGATCTTTGGCATGGGGAGAATGCAGAAGAAGGCGTAGCTGTAGCTTATCAAGATTTGCTTAGGAACGTGCCTAACTTAGCGGCAGATGACATAGATGCACTGTGTATGAGCTATTTTAGCGATCACTTGAATGGGCAGCTGTGTATGGGCTGGATAATACAGGATTATTTAGGTTTGCATAATAAGCCAGGTTACCGAGTTGAGTCCGGTGGATCCACATCAATAGACGCTATAGTTAATGCTTACTATATGATAAAGTCAGGAATGTTCGATGTTATATTGATTCCTGGCTGGGAGTGGATGTGCGAGGTTGACGTTGCTACAACAAATGAAATGATTGCTTCAGCTGCAGATACTGATTGGGATTTTCCAGTTGGTGGATATTACAATGCGTACTACGCTGCCCTTGAAGTTAGACACATGCAATTATATGGAGAAACCTGTGAAGACCTTGGCAGGATTGCCGTTAAAAACCACAACAATTCCACTCATTGGCCTTACTCTCAATGGGTGAGCCAGCACGGTACTGCCCCCATAACACTGGATGATTACTGGAAGAGCAGATTAGTGTGCTGGCCCTATAGGGTTCTCAACACTGCTGTGATGAGTGAGGGAGCCTGTGTTCTGTTGATGGCAACAGAATCAAAAGCTCGCCGGTTTACTGATACACCTATGTGGATAACGGGAGTTGGTTTAGGGACCGATTCGATGAGGCCAGGAGATAGAACGGCTGATTTTGCCTATGAAGGTATGAAGGACAAAGCGCAGATATATCCCGACTTTGTTGAGCCGATAAAAACGCCTTATCCAGATATGGCAAACTTTGCCTCTTTACATATAGCGGCAAAAAGAGCATACCCTCAGGCACGTATAACCAATCCACTGAAAGAACTAGATCTAATGGAGCTTTTCGCTCCCTATGACGGCGTTGAACTTTGTTTATGGGAAGATTTGATGCTTTGTCCTAGAGGAGAAGGAAAAACCCTGATAAGAGAAGGCGTAGTTGAATACGGTGGCGAATGCCCGTCCAACCTCAGCGGAGGTTTAACAGCGTCAGGGCACCCTGTAGGCGCTACAAGTCTTTATTATACACTCTTCCTCTATTGGCAGCTTGCTGGAAAGATAAAAGACAAATGTGGCCCGGACGGTTTACAGGTACCAGATGCAAGAAAAGCGCTTATTACAGGGCATGGTGGAACTGGTTGTCAAGGGGCAGTGGTAATTTTCGAAAGTGATTAAAAAGGAGGGAATGAAATGACCGAAGTTGGAATGGAAGAAACAAAACTGAAAGTAAGAAAAATAAAGCGTACAAAGCGTGAAAAGAAATACAAACACTATCCGATAACAGAAGATCGCTCAACGAGTGCTCATGAATTCTGGGAACCGATAGTCAACACTGGGTTATGGTCAATTAAGGGGTATCAGGTTGTAAAGGGCCCTTGGGGTGGGGGTACAGTTGAAGAAGCTTTAAAGAGAGAGCCTAAGGAATTCATGGTGATAGACCGCGCCGCTTTTGCGTTATATTCCCACAGTTATGGGCTGGTTTCGCCCTTCTTTAAAGGGTTATTAGAGGGAAAGCTAAAAGGAACAAGATGTCCCAAGTGCGGCACAGTATACTGTCCTCCCAGAGCTCATTGTTGGAATCCCAAATGTAGAGTAGCTGATTGTAAATGGGTAGACCTTTCATTGACAGGTGTGGTCCATACTTTCACCGTGCAGTGCCTTGCGGCAGCTCCTTTCGAGCACCAATTGCCGTTCTCAATGGGTTGGGTCAAGATTGATGGCGCTGATACCACTTTAGCTATGATGTTGCATATACTCCCAAGGGAACTCTTCATCGGGCAAAAGGTAAAAATTGAATTTTTGCCGAAGGAGCAACGAAAGGGGGATTTGACGGATTGCTATGCAGTGGCGGTCCCAGGACAGAAGGTTCCGGAATGGGCTTGTCTCCAGAAGGATCCAAAGGAGTTAGAATCGTTGGAAGCATCAATTAAACAAACTATTGGGTTCATCAAGAAGAGGTATGGTGTAGACAATAGCCCCGAAGTGCGGGGTTGGTAACTGGCAGGTGGTTTACACTAAAATACGGAGTAGCTTACTCTAGTCCACATTTCAGTGTTACCGCTCTTGGAAGAATAGGAAAATTATCCTACGCTTTTTATAGCTTCTAACGCTTAGTCTAGTTATATTTCTACTGCGCGTGCGCACCGTTGCTTACGTAGACGTTGACGGATCCAAACTGAAAAAGCCGATTATCTGGGCAATGATTAAAATTGACAACGTTCATGGCGGATTCGTGCACAAGCTGGGTGAAGTGGATCCTACTTGACTGTTCCTTCCCAGAACAAATCTAATTTGCCATAGGTCATTCCATAAAGTTCTGCGTTAAGCTTTCAGTATCCAAACATATAATAACAGGATGGCAAAGGCAATCATGCTCAGAATCATCAGTTTGATGCTTAAATCATACTGACCAACCAGATTAGTGTATATCGTAAGCAAAAACCCTGCAATACTCAATGTCACAAGTGTCACATACGTCCAGAACTTAAAGCCAAGTTTCACGATCTATTCCTTCTATAGACTTCACTGCTAAACCATCTTCAATTCAATCTAATCTAAATTTTTAAGCTTGAAATAAGTTATGAACTCAAAATCTATATTCTTGCGTGTGTATTGCAAAACCAACAGTTTTGACGAAAGTATATATACTAATAAACGCAGCAGTAGCCCAATCCACTTTTTGTCTCCAACATTCTTTAACCATAACAAATGTAGATGTCAATGAGAAACAAGAAGTGTGGATAACTTTTTAGGTTGTTTGAGAGTAGGAGTAATCTACTGGAGGAAGAAAATAGGTGTTTGATGAACAAAGTGTCAGCAAGATTGCAAAGGAAAGAGAGAAGTGGGAAAAAACGACTGTACCATCATGGCTTCGCAGAAACCCTGAAAGGAAGAATGAGTTCAAGACCACATCGGACATAGCCATAAAAAGGTTATACCTGCCGGAGGACGTGAAAAACCTTGATTATTTGAGAGATTTAGGTTTTCCAGGCCGGTTTCCCTTTACACGAGGCTTGCATGCTACCATGTACCGCGGACGCCTATGGACCATGAGACAATTTTCAGGTTTCGCCACCGCAGAGCAGACGAACAAACGATTCAAATACCTCCTCAAAGAAGGAGAAAGCGGATTAAGCGTCGCCTTTGATTATCCTAGTATAATGGGCCGAGATTCCGACGATCCCATGTCTAGAGGTGAAGTAGGCGTATGCGGCGTGGCAGTTTCTTCGCTCCGGGACATGGAAATTCTTTTCGATGGAATACCTTTAGACAAGGTAACGACTTCAATGACCATTAACGGTCCAGCGGCTATGCTTTTGGCCATGTATATAGCCATAGGCGACAAACAAGGGGTACCTCGAAGAAAGCTAGGTGGCACAACCCAAAACGACATGCTAAAGGAATTTTATGCTCAGAAATTATGCATATTTCCGCCTAAACCTTCGGTCAAATTGGTCGTGGATATCATAGAATACTGTACAAAGCATTTGTCTAGATGGAACCCCGTCAGCATCAGCGGTTACCACATCCGTGAGGCCGGCTCAAACGCCGTGCAAGAGCTTGCCTTCACCCTAGCCGACGGAATAACCTACGTAGAATCTACGTTGGAACGTGGACTTAAAGTAGATGATTTCGCGCCTCGCCTTTCCTTCTTCTTCGCGGCTCACAACAACTTTTTAGAAGAGATAGCCAAATTTAGAGCCGCACGAAGATTGTGGGCTAAAATTATGAAGGAGCGGTTCAAAGCCAAGGATCCACGGTCCCTCTGGATGAGGATGCACGTTCAAACTTCTGGATGCACCTTAACGGCGCAACAACCCATCAACAATGTAGTACGTGTCGCCCTTCAGTCTTTAGCAGCAGTCTTAGGTGGCACCCAGTCTCTACACACCAACTCCCTCGACGAAACCCTAGCCTTGCCATCCGAGGAGGCTGTTACCGTGGCCCTAAGAACTCAGCAAATAATCGCCCATGAAAGCGGAGTGGCTGACACGGTGGATCCGCTGGCTGGATCCTACTGCGTAGAAGCTTTGACTAACGAGATGGAAGAGAGGGCAATGGAATATATCAACAAGATTGATGATATGGGCGGGGTTATTCCAGCCATCGAAAATGGGTTTCTCCAAAGGGAAATTGCAGACAGCGCCTACAGGTATCAGCAAGAACTAGACAATAAAGAAAGAATTTTGGTGGGAGTCAACGACTACACGGTTGAAGAAGATTGGGTACCCATAAAACTTTTGCGAATAGCCCCGGACGTGGAGGCAGAGCAATTGGCTATACTGCAAAAGATGAAAAGAGAACGAAACAATTTAAGGGTGAAAGAAGTTCTTGACAAGCTTCACGACGCAGCTGACCGTGATGAAAACTTGATGCCCACCATAATTGAAGCCGTAAAATCCTACGCTACGCTGGGAGAAATAACCAATGTGTTTCGAAGCGTCTTTGGGGAGTACAAAGAGCTAATAGTAATCTGAGAGGTTGACAGAAATGAGTTCTGGGAGGAGAATCAGAGTCGTCGTTGCAAAGCCTGGCTTAGACAGCCATGACAGAGGCGCAAAAATAGTTGCTAGAGCCTTTAGAGACGCAGGCATGGAAGTCATATACACTGGGCTACGACAAACACCTGAGCAAATTGTGGAAACAGCGCTCCAAGAAGATGTCGACGTAATAGCTCTAAGCATTCTATCCGGCGCCCACCTAGCTTTGTTCCCTGAAATAATGGAACAGCTAAAAAAGAAAGGATTAGATGACATCTTGGTATTCGCAGGTGGAATTATCCCCAAAGAGGACATTCCGCTCCTAAAGAAGATAGGTATCGCAGAAGTGTTTGGACCTGGCACACGCACAGACACCCTTGTTAAATTTATCCTAGAGAACGTGCGTAAAAGAAAATAGAGTTTGGACTTGCCACGAGAAACGGGATGCATCATGACCAGTATCGAACAACTCATCGACGGCGTGCTCAAGGGTGACCGACGATCCATAGCCAAGGCCATAACTCTCATCGAGAATGACTTGCCAGAATCTCAAAAAGCCGTATCCTTGCTTTATCCACATACTGGTAAAGCGTGTGTAGTGGGCATAACTGGACCCACTGGTTCGGGGAAAAGCACACTTATACAAAAATTGGTTGAAGAACTGAGGAGAAGGGGAAAAACTGTTGGCGTGGTCGCAGTGGATCCCTCCAGTCCCTTCACGGGCGGCGCATTTTTGGGAGACCGTGTTCGCATGCAGGAACTTAGCACTGACAAGGGAGTTTTTATTCGAAGTATGGCTACACGGGGTAGCGTAGGCGCCTTGGCTAAAGCCACAAAAGATGCTGTGAAAGTTTTGGATGCTTCTGGAAAAGATGTGGTTGTGGTTGAAACGGTTGGAGCAGGTCAGTCCGAGGTTGAAATTGTGAAGGTGGCTCACACCATAGTGGTTGTATTGGCTCCTGGGTTAGGTGACGACATACAAGCCATCAAGGCGGGCATTATGGAGATAGGCGACATTTTTGTGGTGAACAAGGCTGACCGTGAAAACGTAAACAAGGCCATGCTTGACATAGAAGCCATGCTGAATATGAATCCGGCAAGCGAAAAATGGAGGCCGCCAGTTGTCAAGACCACCGCAATCACGGGTGAGGGAATCAACGTGCTTCTTGACGAAATAGATCGGCATAGAAAATATCTGGAAGCTGGTGCCATTGACACGCGGCGTAGGCAGAGGGTTGAAACGGAATTGGTTGAGACAATTAAGGAGAAGGTAGCGGAAGCTATCGTAGACGACTTGAAGCAGAAGGGCGAGTTGGATAAGCTTGTGCAAAAGATTTTGGCGAAAGAAATGGATCCCTACTCTGCCGCAGATATGTTGTTGGCTAAAAGGCTGAAACGGTTTAAGACGGGTTAGTTATGGCTTGAAGGAGATTTTGGTTGTGGAGCAAAGGTTAGAACAAGGGTTAGTTCAGGTTTACACTGGAGACGGTAAGGGCAAAACTTCTGCGGCTTTTGGGCTTGCTTTAAGGGCTGTGGGGCGGGGTCTCAAGGTTTACGTGATCCAGTTTATTAAGGGAGGCTTCGATTATGGAGAATTATATGTTGTGGAGCGGCTTCCCAATTTTAAATTGAAGGCTTTTGGTCGAGGTAAATTTGTCACGGATGTTTCTCCAGCCGAGGATGATGTTAGGTTGGCTAAAGAAGCTTTCGAGTTGGCTAGGGAAGTTGTTAGCGGTGGCGAATATGACGTTGTTGTTTTGGATGAAATCAACGTTGCTTTGCACTTGAAATTGGTAGGAATTGAGGAAGTGGTTGATTTGATTAGACGCAAACCTAAGCATGTTGAATTGGTGTTGACTGGTCGTTCTGCTCCTTCGGAGGTTGTTGAGTTGGCTGATCTTGTCACTGAGATGAGGGAGGTTAAGCATCCTTATACTAAGGGTGTGCCGCCTAGAAAGGGAATCGAGTACTAGTCTTGTGTGGATTCTCTACATCAATTATATAAGAGGGCTAGGCTAAAAGAAATAATTAATCTGTAAAAGGAGTTGCCAAAAATTGCCAAAGAAGAGTTTCTCGTTTCAGTTTGCGACTTTTAATGATATGGCATCTGCTTTGGAACTGATTTTTTCTCCTTCGGCGGCTTCTGTAATTTTGTTTACGGCGGCGGTGAGATGTGGATCGCAGGCGCATAATAGAATGAAGAGGGAATTTGGGACGAAGGAGGAGGCGCTTCGTCGTCTTTCGGAACTGAAGGAGAAGGAGAATTGGGGGAAGCTAACTTTTCGGGATGTTGACTTTGTGGGGGGGTCAGGGAAAGTCGTAGTTGCTGATGCCTTTGAAACGATGGAGCGCAAGACCAAAAGAGAACAATCTTGCTGCAACTTCTTAAGAGGCTTCTTATCGGGTTTCCTTTCAGAACTTTTTGAAAAAACTGTAACGATTACTGAAGAGAAGTGTGCGGGAAAGGGAGACGAACACTGCGAGTTCGTATTTGGATAGGGTGAACTGGCTTTCTACATGAATGTTGGCGGACTTACAACAGAGAAGAAAACTGCTTTTTCTTTTCCAGGGTTTCTCCTGGTGTGGGGCACTATTGAAGGGTATCAGAGGACGTCTCCTTCCTTAAGCAAATACTTCTCCCCGCAACCTCGACTTCTATTTCTCCTTTCAACAAAATGTGAACTTCTTGACCAACGTGTTTAAATGGTTGCCCCAGGGAGGCACCGGACTTAAATGTGCTTAAGGTTGCTTGTAGTTTGTTTGTCTTTATGAGCAAGTCAAATTGTATCCCTTCTAAGGCTACTGTTTTCATTTTCTCTCCTTTTCTAACAACAATAACTTTTTACATTTTTTTGAAATATAAAAACTAATCAGTGCAGAGCATTCTAGGTGCGAGCGTGAGCAAGCGGGTGTTTGGAGATGGGATTGTGGTTATTTGGCTTCGATTAGCGTAAGGGTCGGCTTGGTCGAGTGGGAGAGCGGGAGTAAGGTGAGATAGAGTGGAAATGAGAGACTTTAGAGAAATTAGAATTTTGAGAGAGATGAAAACTTAATTGAGGATGGAAAGTGTAAGGTTAAGAAGGGACTCGCATGAGTCTAGAGGAATATGTGAGCAATCCGCTCTGGACCCTTCTTGTAGAGACCGTTCACGCCATGATTATGTATCCTCACCACAAGGCTTACGCAAGAGACGTCATTCTTCACGAACAACCAGACGTGACTGCACAGGAATTGGCGATAAAACTAGGCATACCTCTTGGTGAAGCCCTCGTCATTCTCTACGAACTTCGAAAAACAAAACCAGAAGGCGAAAACGCCAGCGAAACTTTATGTTGACGGAAAAACCACGAAAGCAATAAGATGGCAGACGTTTTATGAGTTTTCCTTATCTTTAATACGTATTCTCATTTCGCAAAGCCTTTCTACAAGCGATAAACAATTAAAACTCTGCAAAAGTGATTACCTTGCGTGTAAGCGTAATCATAGTATCCACTCTTCTGGTTCTCATAGGTTTCGCCCTATTCTTTTACGGAACATCTATGACGAATCCAAGAAGCGTTCTCTCCGGTTCATACGTCGTTGTGATAGGTATTTTTCTTGCCATAGCTGGTTTTCTAATGTTAGTGTCTCATGTATTTCGCGGACGCTCAATGTTCTATTAAACGCGGAATTTGAACCTTAGATTAGGTGAACTGACGAGGCTTTGAAAGTAAGGAAGACCGTAGAGCCGACGTTTAGTTGCATTTCAACGAAAGATCGTTTCGTAATTTGAACGGCAAACTCCTTTCCCGCATCAACCCTCAACTTCACCACCGACCCAAAATCTGAAACCTCAACTATTTTTCCCTTGAACACGTTCCTCGCGCTGGAGGACACGGTTTTCTTTGATACGATTATGTCTTCCGGCCTAACGAAAACTGTGATCCTTCCAGACTTTTTTAGGGCGGCTTCTATTTCTACTCCGTCGTCAACCTGTATGACCGAAGTTCCTTCTTGAAGAATTTTTGAGTTGCCAGAGAAAACGTTTTCGAGTCTTGCAAAGCTTGCCAAGTTTGTCGATGGACCTCTAAGAATTTCTTTGGGTGTGCCGATCTGCGCCACCCTACCTCCAAGGAGCAGAGCAACTCGGTTGGTTAGGGTTTCCGCCTGAAACATGTTGTGGGTAGCCATGACTATAGTTGTGTTGAATTCACGGTTGACGCAAGAGATGGTTTCTTCAATGATAGAAACGCTCTTGGGGTCTAGATTTGCTGTCGGTTCGTCTAGAAGCAGAAGTCTTGTGTCCAATATGAGGGCTCTGGCAAGGGAAACTCTCTGTTGTTCTCCGCCGGAAAGCTTCTTTGCAAGGCGTTTCTCGTATCCCGCAAGTTTCACCAAACTTAAAGCTTCTTTGACTTTTTCTTCGGTTTCTTTTTTTGAGTAGCCTCTTAGCTTAAGTCCGTAGGCGACGTTCTTGTAGACCGTTGTGTTGAACAGAGCTGTTTTCTGAAAAACCATGGTGCTTCTCCTCCTAGCTTGGCTTCTGTTTTTGTCGTTTATTTTCTCGCCTTCGAGGAAAACCTCTCCGCTGGTTGGTTCGTCGATGGAAGCCATTATCCTAAGCATAGTTGTTTTTCCAGATCCGTTTGGACCCACAACAGTCAAAATTTCTTTTTCTCCAACCTTTAAGCTGACGTCATCAAGAGCGGTTATTTCTCTATAACGTTTTGTGATGCCTTTAAGCTCGACCAGAGTTTTCATTTTATTCGTCTCTGAAGCAGATTTGTGAGTATGGTAATCGCAAAAACTATTGCCAAAAGTATGATCATCAGCTGAATGCTATACTCTATTTTTCCTCGATTAACTTCCAGCGCAATGGTGGTTGTCAACACTTGTGTGAATCCCCTAATGTTTCCGCCAACGGCAAGGGCAACCCCCAATTCAGCTATGGCTCTGTTGAAACTCGCTATGATGGCTAATACAACTCCTCCAATGGATTCTCTTAGAACCGCAAGAGAAGCTTCTAGCTCAGAAGCACCCAATGTCTTTGCTAAGTCTACTATCTCCGGGTCCACCGATTCAACAGCGCTGATCGTCAAGCTAACTATTATGGGGGTAACAAGGATTGCTTGACCTATTATTATGGCTTGAGGGCTGGGGAAGAGATGTAGGAAACCTAGAGCTCCTGTTCTGGAGAAGAGAAGGTAGAGGATTAGTCCTAGAGCTACGGTGGGCATCCCAAGCAGCGCGTTGAAAATTCCTTTAGCAAACTGTTTTCCAGAAAAGCTTTTCATACCAATGAGAATGCCCAATGGAAGGCTCCAAAGAGCTGATAGTAGCGTGGCTGTTCCAGATATGTGTAAGGACCTAATGGTTATTTGGAAGATAGGGTTCTGAAGGAATTCCCACACCATTTTAACTCCTGTTGCTATGTGTAAAGTTCAGGATGGTCGTCCTGGTATTCTGGAGGACATTCGTATCCGTTGAAGAAGGCGTAGTTTTTTATCCATTGGACCATGGTTGGGACTGTGTTGTGTTTTAGGAGGTCGACTGCGGGATAGAAGAGACTTTGTCCGTACATGTCTTTACCGAAGTTGGCAATTATTTCCTGCCCTTCTTCGGATGTGAGGAACTTTATGAAAGTGATGGCTCCATCAAAATTGATGCCAGAATGCCTAGTTTGATTACCCGCAATGGCACTATAGACGTTAAGCAGTTCCTCTCCTTCGGTCACTAGGGCCTCCAAGGAGATGATTCCATCTTTATAATATTTGAGGTAGGTTCCCATGTCTGCAAGGGTGTAGGCGTCAAGATTGTCGGAGACTTGTAGCGTTTTTCCCATTCCAGCGCCAGCTTCTACGTACCATTCTTCATTTCGTAGAGTAGTCCAGTTGAAGCCAGCAGTCGTCCACAAACCTTTCTCCTTTGTGTGTGTACCAGAATCGTCTCCTCTTGAAACCCATTTTGCGTCTTCGTTTCTTCCAGTTTCCACGATGTTCGACAAAGCTTGGGTGGGCGACAGGTCTTTGATGTTTGCGGGGTCTGCTTCTGGTCCCACTATTGCGAAGAAATTGTAGGCTATGATTTTTCTGCAGACTCCGTATCCTCCTTCCAGAAACGACAATTCTTTCGATGGTGCGTGCACTAGGATCATGTCAGCGTCTCCTCTCTCTGCATGCTTTATAGCTAGACCAGTTCCCACGGATATGAAGTATAGGTCTATGGAGTATTTTGCCTCAAACTGGTCTTCAATGGTGTCGAGGAGTTCGGTGTCGTAGAGACTTGTGGTGGTAGAAACCACGAGTTTTTTCTTTGGGCCGCCTCCAACGTAATAGACAGTTCCAGCAACTGAAACAACAGCGACGAGGATAAGGGCAGTTATCCAGATTACAATGTTCCTCTGCATTTTGAAACCTCGTTATGTTTGGCGATACATATCGTACAAACATCCTTATATACATATCGCTCTTGACTTCAGGTGAACATGTTTCCTTCTCCCACCTCGACATCCTATCCTTAACCCGAACGTGGCGCAATTTTTTCTGAAAAAATATTGTTTTTAACATATCGCTGTTATTAGGCTCCAAATATAAAAGGAAGAGATTACAAGGACTTCCTCTTCGACATGGTTTTATATGCATAACGGCATAGATACTATTGAAGCCCATGCTCACCCACAACAACCATAAGCTTCTATGCAAAGTTTGGCTTGAATACAGAGGAGAACCTCTCCTAGGGAAAGGCGGAGCGCAAATCCTGGAAGCCATAAAAGAAGTGGAGTCCATTTCTAAAGCAGCCGAAAAAGTTGGAATGTCCTACCGATACGTATGGAATTACCTAGCAAAAATTGAAAAAACCCTGCAGGAACCCGTCGTGCAAACCTACAAGGGTGGAAGGAAAGGGGGAGGAGGAGCTCACCTTACCAAGCTTGGAGAAAGCTTGCTAAAAGAGTACCGGAGAGTTGAGGGCTACGTGGGTGAGATTCTGGGAGATGAAACATATTGGGAGGCGGTTGGATTGAAAATTAGTGCACGAAACCGGTTGAGGGGAACAGTCCAAGAAGTTGACAAAGGCGTAGTCACAGCGAAAGTTAAGATCAAAATAGACAAGCTTGTCGCTGTAACCGCAATCATATCCAAAGAAGCCGTTGAAGAATTAGACATAAAGGCTGGAGACAAAGTCGAAGCCGTCATCAAGGCAACAGAAGTTATGATCGCAAAAGAAAAGTGAACCTATCATAACCCTCAACCAAGCAATAATGTCCACGCAATCTCCCCTTTTTTCGGGTTTTTGTGTGATTTGCGTCACAAACAATGTTGAGATTCTCTATATAGTCCTCTTCTCTCTGTTCCAGAGATTAGAGAACAAGGCCCAACTGGTCGAGAAGAATGGATTTAGTTCTAGGAGATGTGGAATTAACCTTAAACTACGTACCTGTAGGCGTCGTATTTCCCAGCGGTTGGGCTCTTTCTAATAATTCTAACTACGTCTCCCGGCATAGCGCCGATGGCCGTGAGGGCGGGATCCGAGGCTTTGATCTTAGGCAGTTGATAGGGGTGCACCTTATATTCTGCCAAAAGTTTTTTCCTTTCCTCTGCCGTGAGAATCTCGTGTTTCGGCACGAACTCGTGGTCGAAGATGTTGAAGGACGGGAAGATTTTTGGAATTAGCTCTATTCCCTTTTTCTTTGCGTTAACCTTAGCGGCTGAGGTGTACCTTCCGCTGGTGACGATGATTCCCCTTTCAACTTTCGCCTCGTTCATAGCTTTCTTCAACTGGTTGATGTATGCAACTCCTACAGCTCCTTCGGTTGGGACAGCCCAAATAAACGCCTTCGTTCTATCTTTCAATTTAACCGAAAAGCTGATGGCGTTCTTCAACTCCTCCCGTTTCAATAACCTGTAACCTCGAAGTTTTATGAGAACCTTGGTCTTCATTTCTTCTAACGTTTCTTTAGAGCTCAAATCGTCAAACCTCACACCTGAAGAAGGATTGTAAATGGAAATCATCTGCATAACCCTTAAACTTTACGCTAAATTTTTCTGAATTCCCGTTTTTCCATACATAACTGGCCGGCAATCACCGTAAATCTAGAGACTTCGTACACGTTTAAACAATCCATACAAAATTCTTATTTGCCTACGAACGTCGCACATCATAGAAAAAGGTCCGAGGCTTCGACATGAAAGAGTTTACAGCATTCTCCCCGGGGCACATAACTGGACTCTTCCAAATATGCGACGAAGCCAAGGACCCGCTGTTAAAAGGGTCTCGGGGAGCCGGGGTCTCAATAACCCGTGGAGTCGTAACCAAAGTACGCATCGAAAGGGCTCCGAAAACGTCTTTTGAAATTAGGATAAACGGCAACGGTGTGGAATCAGCCAGGGTATCGGAATGCGTTATAAACGCCTTGCTTCCAGTTGCCGGAGGAAACTATAGAATTCTGGTAAATCACGACATTAACGTTCCCGTAGGATCTGGTTTCGGCTCAAGTGGAGCAGGTGCATTAAGCTTAGCCTTAGCCCTTAACGAAGCCTTTAGACTCGGCTTATCCCGTGTCGAGGCTGCCCAAGTTGCCCACATCGCTGAAGTAAAATGTAAAACTGGACTGGGCACCGTCATTGCAGAAACTTTTGGAGGACTAGAGATGAGGAAGAAACCCGGTGCACCCGGTGTAGGGGAAATAAAGCACATATCAATCGACGACGACTATGTTGTAGCATGCCTAAAGTTCGGCTCAATGTCGACCAAGGAAGCTTTAACTGATGAAGGGCTTCGTCAGCAGATAAACGGTCTTGGCGGAAAACTTGTAGACGAACTGATTGCACGGCCTAAACCCGCTAATTTTATGAATTTTTCACGTAGCTTCGCGGAGGGCGTCGGGCTGATTTCTAAAAGAATGAGAAAAGTTTTGGAAGAGGCAGATGGTAGAGGCCTAACCTGTAGTATGACTATGTTTGGAGAATGTCTATTCTCTCTAGTTAGAAGAGACGCTGTTAAGGAACTCCTCGAAATTTTCCGCAGACACACCCTGTCCGAAGACAGCGTAATCGTCGCCGAAATTGACCACGAAGGAGCTAGGCTTCTGTGATAGAAGAAACCAAAATATCGCCTCAACATCCAAGGGCTGAATCCTTAATAAACCGAGAAAAGCTGATTAAACACCAAAAAACAGGCATTGTTGCCCTAGCCGGCCTCATAGCCCATGGCAGAGGAGAAGCTTTCGATTACCTACTCGGCGAAAAAACCACAGAAAACGCCCTTAAAGCCATCAAAGCGGCGGCTGCAGCAATGCTTCTTGCCAAACAGCCAGTGATTTCCGTCAATGGAAACGCCGCCGCTCTCGCAGCTGAGGGCATCCTAAACCTAGCGAACGTCACTGGCTCAAAAATCGAGGTTAACTTGTTTCATCGATCGCTGGAAAGGGAGTTGGCGATCAAGCAGTTGTTGGAGACTCTTGGAGCCAAGGAAATATTGGGCATAGGCGAGGCTGCTTCTGCGCAGATACCTGAAGTTTATAGTGAACGCAGGCGAGTGGACCCTAGAGGCATTTTAGTGGCAGATGTGGTGTTGGTTCCCCTCGAAGATGGCGACAGAACAGAAGCCCTGAGGAAAATGGATAAAACCGTCATCGCCATTGATTTGAATCCCCTTTCACGAACCGCTCAATGGGCTTCAATCACAATTGTCGACAATGTTGTTAGGGCCTTGTCTATCCTCGTTAAGGAGGCGAGCATTCTAAGAAATGAAGGGCTTGAGAAACTTCGAAAACTTGTTTCCAATTTTGACAATCAGGAAGTTCTAGCCGAAGCAATTAAACTGATTAACCAACGCCTCTCGGAGCTTGCTAGAGAGGGCGTGTATATTCCTGAAGTAATTGAAATCTATCAGCATTTGGAAAGGTGAGATACATGACGTTGCAGATGATATTGCGCAAAATGAACGAGATGCCCGAAAAGGGCTTACCCCAAAGTGTGATCCTCAAAGAGCTTGGAATGAAACTCCAGCGAGACCTCACATATTCTTCCGGCAAAATTTTGGGCTCCATGTGCACAAAACCCCACAGCCTCGCCAAACAAGTTTACCTGCAGTACCTTGAAAAGAACCTAGGCGACCCAGGTCTTTTCCCAGCATCAGCAGAACTGGAGCGAGAAGTGATACGTATGCTGAGCTCGTTGCTTTCGAATCCCAACGCCTCTGGACGCATCGTTTCTGGTGGAACAGAAGCAAATATCCTCGCCTTGTGGGCGGCTCGAAATCTTGCCAAGAAGGAACGCGGTGAAGTCATTGTTCCGGTTTCTGCTCATTGCTCCTTTGACAAGGCATCCGACCTCCTGAATCTAAAGTTGATTAAGGTAAAGCTTAACCGTCGCTTCCAGATGGACGTAAAAGCCGCTGAAGAAGCAATCACACCAAAAACGGTTGCAATCGTAGGAGTGGCGGGTACCACAGGCTTAGGAATGGTTGACCCCATACATGAGCTTTCAGAAATTGCCTTAGCTCACAACATCTATCTTCATGTGGACGCGGCATTTGGAGGCTTTGTGCTTCCATTCCTTAAAGAGTTAGGGTTCAATGCCCCAGACTTTGATTTTGGGCTACCTGGCGTTTGCTCGGTCACCATAGACTCTCATAAGATGGGGCTAGCTCCGATCCCTGCCGGAGGAATATTGTTCAGAGATGCGTCGATGACGGAAGCCATCAGCATGAGGGTTTCCTACTTGGCTGGGGGAGAGACAGAACAGTCCACTGTTATGGGAACGCGGCTAGGCGCTTCGTCGATAGCTGTTTGGGCGTTGTTGATGCATCTTGGAAAAGAGGGTTACAGAGCTGTGGTTGAACGCTGCCTTAAGCTAACATGGAAACTTTTTGAAGGAATTCAGCAGATTGATGGAATAGACATCGTAACTCAGCCCACCACAAATGTGGTTGGAATAAAATCAGACACCATAGATGCGCGGTTGATAGCTCAGGAATTGAGGAAACATGGTTGGGCCGTCGCTCTCTTCCCTGGCTACATCAGAATTGTAATCATGCCGCACGTCAAACCTTCACATATCAGAAGTTTCCTTGAAGATTTAGGAAAAATCATGAAGAAATTAAATGGATAAAAGGAGGTATTTAAGTGACATCTGAAAAACCATTACTCCAAATCGCCTTAGATTTTGCAAACATGCATAGAGTCCTAAAGATTGCGAAGGAGGCAATAAAGGGCGGAGTCGACTGGATAGAAATGGGAACCCCCCTCATAAAAAGCGAGGGCATAGATGCTGTTCGAACGGCAAAAAAAACTTTTCTAGAACACACAATCTTAGCCGACATGAAAACCATGGACACAGGCGCTTTTGAAGTGGAAATAGCCGCAAAAGCTGGCGCAGACGTAGTTATCCTATTGGGCGCAGCTGATGACAGCACCATTCTTGAAGCAGTTGAAGCAGGCAAACGTTATGGAGCCAAAATCATGGTGGACCTGATAAACATCGATGACATGATAGGTCGATCCGTAGAATTGGAAAAGCTCGGGGTAGACTACATCTGTGTCCACGTGGGAATAGATCAACAAATGCGGGGGATGGACCCGTTAGAAATCCTGAAACAGGTTGTTGAAGTCGTTCATGTTCCAGTGGCGGTGGCTGGCGGCATCAACAGCGAAACCGCAGCAAAGTCTGTGGAAGCCGGGGCTAGCATCGTAATTGTGGGCGGAGCAATAACGAAAGCTGAAAACGCCGAAGAAGCGACTAGAATAATTAAGGAGGCTATGCTGACTCGTAAGCCGATAGTTACGAAGCTGTACAAGAAGTATCATGAAGAGGAACTGTACGAAGTCTTCATGAAAGTGTCAACGCCTAACATATCTGACGCTCTGCAAAGAAAGGGAGAAATGGTAGGAATCATGCCCGTGGTTAGCGGGGTGAAGGCTGTTGGAAAAGCCATAACCGTTCGAACGTATCCTGGCGACTGGGCGAAACCTGTGGAGGCAATAGACGTAGCTAAGCCGGGGAACATCATAGTGATTGATGCTGCTGGCGGCGACAAAGCCGTTTGGGGAGAACTAGCCACTTGGAGTTGCGTACAAAAAAGGGTTAACGGAGTGGTGATAGACGGAACTATCAGAGACGTTGATGAAATCAGAGCCTTAAAATTTCCAGCTTTTGCAAAAAAAATAAACCCAACAGCTGGCGATCCGAAAGGCTTCGGCGAAATCAACATAGAAATCAAGTGTGGAGGCGTGAAAGTTCGACCTGACGATTGGATAATAGCAGACGACAATGGAATCGTGGTTGTTCCAAAAGAA
>Ga0209636_10000595_pt1 | contig 35850 bp, 40 predicted proteins | sample DeeMarSWOR152_54_FD_187464 | JGI IMG/M metagenome (GOLD analysis project Ga0209636, IMG submission 187464) | Marine sediment microbial communities from White Oak River estuary, North Carolina - WOR-1-52-54 (SPAdes) (version 2) | ecosystem: Environmental > Aquatic > Marine > Intertidal zone >... | reverse complement strand
CTCTATAGGAGCCGATGCGGACATTGCAATATACAACTTGAACCCAGAAAAAACGGATTTGAGCAAAAAACCACGGATGATTCGAAGAGCCTTCAAAAATGCTGCTTACACAATAAAAAGCGGACAAGTTGTTGTTAAAAACGGAAAAATAGTCAAGGTAGTGAATGGCAAAACATTTTGGGTTAATGTAGAAGCTAAGACACCCTTGGCAGAGACAATGAATGATTTACAAGAGAAATTTAAGAAGTATTATACCGTGCAATACGAGAACTACCAAGTGCCAGAAGATCATATCGCAGTTTCAGCGCCCATCCACGTGCAAGCTGAGGTGTAAAAATGACAGTTTTCCTTCGTCCAAAATACTCTTTCAAAGTTCCAATAACTGCCAAATGCATAAGCCCAGACGCCTTTGCTTCAAAAACAATCGAAGAAATCAAAACACTAAACGTTTGGCAAGGAAACAAACAACGCAGTCTAGGAGAACTTTTCGAAATCAGCGGCGAGAACGGAAAAACACCCGAAGAGGTCAACATTCAATTCTCTGGCGACTTGGCGAAGGTCAAAAGAATCGGCGAGGAAATGACTGCAGGCGAAATAACAATAGAAGGCGACGTTGGGATGCATCTTGGCGAAAAAATGACAGGCGGAAAAATCTCAGTCTCTGGAAATGCTGGTTCTTGGTTGGGTGTTATGATGAAAGGCGGAAGCATTGCGGTCAAAGGCGATGCGGGCGATTACGTAGGCGCCGCTTATCGAGGTAGCACAAAAGGAATGCGCGGCGGAACAATAGCCATTCACGGAAACGCGGGTAACGAAGCTGGTTGCTTTATGAGGAAAGGCTTAATCAAAATCTATGGCAACGCCGGACAATTTGTCGGTATGCACATGCACAATGGCACAATTTTTGTACAAGGTGATTCAAATGGGCGTGCTGGTGCAAGTATGACAGGCGGAAAAATTGTGTTAGTAGGTCTTATTGCATCCGTGCTTCCTAGCTTTACTATTGATAATGTAAAGAAGAAGGTCAAAGTAGATGACGAAGAAGTGCAAGGACCGTTTTACTTATTCGCAGGTGACATTACAGAAAAAGGCAACGGAAAACTCTACATCTCGCAAGCAAAAAATCAACACTTGAACTTTTACGAAAAATATCTATAATACAAGCAGAAAGGCAAGATTCCGTTCATTTTATATTTTCTTCATCATTTAATACCACACATGCTTAGCGTAAATCGTGTCGCTTACAAACTAGTAGAAAACCTTTGCAACAACGCAGGAAAATATGGTGTAATTGTATCGAAAGCGAAATCTGGTGCAACCTTAATTGACGCTGGAATCCAAGCAAACGGAGGCTTCTCTGCGGGCAAAGTTGTAACTGAGATCTGCATGGGCGGCTTAGGCAAAGCAGAAATTCTTATGAAATACTACGATGACTTGGAGCTCCCTACTATCTTTGTTCATACAGACCAGCCAGCAATAGCAACCTTGGGCTCACAATTCGCCGGTTGGCAAATCAAAAGTGGCGACTTTTTTGCAATTGGTTCAGGACCAGCACGCGCACTAGCCTTGAAGCCGAAAGAAATCTACGAAACAATAAACTACAAAGACACAGCAGACACCGCAACCGTGGTACTTGAAACCAACAAAACACCACCAGAAGAGTTAACAAAGCAATTTGCTTTAGAATGCAAAATCAAACCAGACAAACTTTTCATAATTCTAACACCCACCACAAGCATCGCTGGCTCCACACAAGTTTCTGGGCGAATCATAGAAACAGGGATACATAAGTTGAAAAAATTAGGCTTAGATCCAAAGGTGATTCGGTACGCTTGGGGTTCTGCGCCTATTGCGCCGATGCATCCAAAATTTGCGGAAGCGATGGGAAGAACAAACGACGTAATCCTTTACGGGGGCACTGCATACTATGCGCTCCATTATGACGATGATAAAGAACTAGAGGAGTTATTAAACGGGGCACCTTCAAAAGCGTCAAAACAGTACGGAAAACCTTTCAAAGAAATCTTTAAAGAAGCCAACTATGACTTTTATCAGATAGATCCGCATCTTTTTGCGCCTGCCGTGCTCATCGTAAATAATCTTAAAACGGGTTCAGTGTTAAAGGCAGGCGAAATCAACATTGATGTGCTTAAACAGTCAATAGGGCTTGACAAATGAGGCTTCACGGTGGCAATGTTCAAAAGGCGTTTAGACGAATTGTCTAGTGCGGTAATTTTGGGAGATGTTAGAGGAGCCCGCAAATTAACAGAACAACTAATAAACGATGGAGTACCACCAAATCAAATATTGCAAACTATGCTTGAGGCTATGCGTATCGTTGATAGCAAATATGAAAGGAAAGAGTATTTCGTGGTTGAAGTGGCTGCTGCTGCTTCGGCTATGAAAGAAGCGTTTAAAATTCTTCAGCCACATTTGAAGGTGGAATCTGTAGAAATGAAAGGAAAAATAGTGATTGGTTCTTTAAAAGGAAACATTCAGGGTTTAGGAAAGGACATTGTTGCTGCTGCTTTAAAATCTGCGGGGTTCGAGGTTGTCGACTTGGGAGTAGACATTTCACCTGAGGCTTTTGTAAATGCGGCAGTAAAGGAAAAGGCAAATGTAATTGCTATTTCGATTACGATGGATGAAACTGTTCCATTTTTGATGGAAGTCATTGAAGTTTTGCATAAAAGAAATCTAAAAGACACAGTGAAGGTTGTGATTGGAGGCAATGCGGTTTCTGAAAAAATACGCGAAGAATATAGTGTTGATGCTTACGCGAAGGATGCATGGGACTGCGTGAGTAAAGTCAAAGCAATGCTTGCTAAGGCTAGGTGAGGAAGGAAATTTGGAAGAACCGTGGCTTGTCTCTCTTGGGCTTTATGCCTTTCTGATTGCCTACACAATCTACCTATATTTCACCTACAAAATTGACCCGAGATACTCTTTGACTTACAATAAACCGCCGTCGTTCAAACGTCTCCTCTGGTTGTCATCCTTTGAAAAATCTGTTTTTCTGCTTCTGCTTGCTGTTATTGCACTTGTTCCACGAAGAGAACTTCATATCGTCTTTAGTCTTGACACTATTTTGTTTACACTTTACGCGTTTGCTTTTGGAATTCTAAGTGGAGTATTAATATTCTTTGGAGGTATGCCTGTAAATTTTTTAATCTCAGTAGTTCGCCGCAAGTTTTCCATTCGAGAATCTAAACGTGAAGTTGCATTAAGACAACTTCTAGCAACCTCCATGTCAAAACCCCCAACAAATTTTTTCTTAAACGTCTTCGTTGCGACTATTTTAGCAAGCGTTTTGGAAGAAATTATTTTCCGAGGATATCTGTTTGGACATCTTCTTGCCTTGACGTTACCTGCTGCAGCTATTGTTGTGCAGGCTGTTTTTGCTTTCGTTCCTCAGCTCTATCAAGGCATTTATAACGCGCTTTTGTCGTTGTATGGAAGTGTTTTGCTTGGTGTTGCCTTCTTCTTAACTGGTTCTTTGCTTGCGGTTATTGTTGCGCATATTACTCAAGATATTGTTGGATTTGTTTTCACATTTTCTTCTGCAAAAAAGAAGAAGAGTGCCTAGAAAATTTTGTAAATTGGATGCGTCTGTGTGAGAGGTTTTAGGTTGAATCTCCGCATGCTATGATAAGCTATTATCGCGTCATTCACAGCTGTGGCTAATATCAAATTTTCTGCTTGTTTTATCGGTCCGTAAATTAGAAAGTTGGCTCCACAAAACTGTGCAAGTGAGTGAACAGAAGCATTTGCGGCGATAAATCCTTCTCGAGTCAATTTACCTTTTTTGGCGAGTCTCCAGTCATAGGTTGCATTGGCTGGCGAGCAACCTGCTGGTAAGCCTAATTCTTCTTTCACGAGGGTCACTGCTTCCGCAGCGTAAGCAATGCTTGGAACGTCGAAAACTATTGTATCGATTAAAGTCTTTTCTATTCCTGCTTTCTTTGCAGTCTCAAGTAACCCTACCTCGTTTTCAAATCCCTTAAGAATGGTAATTCGTCCATTTGGCGAAAAATCCATCTCATTATGTGCTAAAATAATTGCCGCCTTTACATGTGTCTTCTTAATGGCTTCAGATTCGCTTTCAGAAGTTATCGGAGAAATTGCGTTGAAAATGGTTCTTTCTTGCAAACCTTTTTCGTCTACAATTTTTAATCCAGCGATACGTGTTTCTGCGTTAGCGCCGTCTATTAAGAACGGCGTTCGGCTTTTCTCTGAAACAAACTCTACATATTTTTCCATTGCTTTTGGATACATCGCCATAATATCCAGAAAATGTGGCACGCCAGTCTTGTTCGAAAATGTTTCTGCCACTTCAATCCATTTCGAAACAGATTTATGGTCAAACTCGCCAGTTTTGTGATTCTTAACCTCGGGCATTCCTTTGTAGAAAAGGTTTCCAATCAAAACAGTTGGTAACTGTCCTAGTTGACCGCCGATTTTTATGTTGCAGATTTCAAAAATTTTCTGTTCCAATGTAAACCTCAGCAATATAAACACCCTAATTGCAAGGATAAGCTAGAATGTGAATAATAAATGTTAATCCTCTAGTTTGCATCTAATTCGTTGAAGAATACAATGACTAGTTTTCCTGACTTCACCCTGCGGTTTTGATGCCCGGTTTTACAATCCTTGCAATTGTGTGACCGATTGGAATTGTGTAGAGCGCGAGAGTGGCGTTGAAAAACCCTACTAAGGGAAGCATTGTAATTACTACTTCGCGAGGCATGTTAAATCCCACAGGGGGAGGAAATGGAAGGAACATTAGATTCACGATGCTCATAATGATTACTCTTGTAAAAGCTCCAGTGATAGAAGAGGCAGTCATTAGTAAAGCGTCATGTTGACCGCTCGGATTCTGAGATGTTGTGTTTGGAGCCGCGTTCTTTCTACTTCTACCTTCACTTATTGCTATTATTGATAAGAAACTAAACACGAATGCGGGAAGAAGCCACCATAAAGTTTGAACTAAAGCACCCATGATACTTATCATGACTAACATAATGTAGCCCACACTTTCAGTCCAATATCTTTCGCCAACAAACTTGTATCTGAACGCCTCCGCTACTTTATGCACTAGGTAGATTCCAAGTAACATGCTGAGAACGGCAGCAAGATTGTATAATGGCCCCGTAGGTAACTCCCCAGTAAATATGATGAGTAACGCAAGGGTGTTTATGATAGCTACAGGAATTCCTACTTTTGGGCCATAGAGAATAAATGCGACAACTATAGGTATCTCCCAAATCTGGTATATAAGAAACGTAGCATAAGGCGCGGGAATTTTTATTGGCGATAGGTTAAGAATCAATGCAAGAGAAGCAAATACAATAATCGCTGCAATGCTTTTGGAATCCAACATGGCTTGTCTCCATAAATTTTATGCTCTATCAGACTTAGGACTAATTATTTAAGAGTAACTACCCAAAACAGAGTATTGCGCTGCTATACACTTGCTCTGCTTTGTTTCTTTTCAGAAAGTTTTAGCAACAAATCAAAAGCAAACTTCTCCTCTTCAACAGGTTTTGTCTTTATCACGCCGGTTTTTTCCGCTTCCTCAAAGATTTCCTCGCCTCTACTTGTTCGGATAATCACAAATGTCCAGTTAGCCATTCCTAAGCCGCCTGCTGAAATGTCGGCAAGTTCGCTGCTGAAGTCGCTGCAAGAAAGACAGCCTTGCCGTGTGTATTGTTTTGCTTCTTTTAGAAGAATTGTTTTCACTTCACCTGATTTGGTGGTTACCAGGATTTTGCCTTTAATGTTCATTTTCGCGATCTGGTTCGCGTTGGTGCCCAATGTCTTTTCGATATGGTTTTGTACCAATCCTTCGTAGGTGAAGCTCTCTGTGCACATTAATCCAATTGTGAATTTTATTGGCCCAACATAACGCTTTAGCGATGCCATTTCCATTTTTCGAATTGCTTGAATTTGACATGGTGTTCCTACAAAGGCTAGGCTTTTCTTTTTCTGTGTAATCCCTTCTTTGAGAGCGAACAGATTGGGAGAGTAAGTATATCTGGTTCCTGCGCTGGTCAAAAGTTCTGCCGTGCTAGTTGCCAATTTCGGGATTGGATGAAACGGCTTATCTTGAACTAAACCAGAAACAGCTGCAGCCTCAATAACACCTTTTTCCAATGCAAACTTGAGAAGCGCTGTAACAACCCCTCCATCTTGACAATTCCGAAGCACCTCCACATCTGAAGCTTGAGCAACAGCAATGTGCCGATAAATACCGAATTTTTCCTTTGGTTTTCGTTCTCTTCCAAAAACAAAATTTTCGACTGCGGATCGTTGCCATTCAAATCGTGGACAAACTTTCGGGCAAATACCACATTTTTCGCATTTTTTAATTAGCTTAGGTTTCTCCTCAACATACTCAAGACATGTGAAAGGACAAACAATGACACAAATCCCACAGCCAACACATTTACCTGTGGAAACGACTGATTTTTCCAAAGATTCCTCAAACCCAATTTTAGGTACAGCCATAGTGCATCATTGCAAACTTTATGTATGTCAAATTATTTAAGCTGAGAGGAAAATTGTTTTTATGGAACAGAAAGGGCAGTGGTAGCAACGACCAAGCGAGAAGTCTTAAAACTGGCTAAAGCAGCGCTGAAAACGGACGCAGGCGAATTAATTCACTTAACTGAAGAAATTACTCGTCTTCTTGAAAAGGAAACTGGACAAATTGGAAACATGCTCATTAAAGGAAAACTAATCACTGTTGAGCCAGAAGGCAATGCAGTCATAGTTGGCGACATTCATGGAGATATTGAAAGCCTTCTGCGCATTTTAAATGAGAGCAACTTCATGGAAAAAGCCGAAAAACAAAAAGACGTTCTACTGATATTCCTAGGCGACTATGGAGACCGCGGACCATATTCAGCCGAAGTCTACTATATTATCCTTAAATTGAAGCAGCAATTTCCAGAAAACGTCATACTTATGAGGGGCAACCATGAAGGCCCTGAAGACATTCTTGCATATCCACATGATTTGCCAATACAATTTCAACAAAGATTCAGCAACCATGGCAATACAGTTTATTCCATTGTACGAAGACTATTTCATCAATTTTATAATGCAGTTTTAGTAAAAAACCGCTACATTCTGATTCATGGCGGTTTTCCAACAAAAGCTCAATCACTGGATGATTTTGCTTACGCACAAGAAAAACATCCCAAAGAAATTTTCCTCGAAGAAATGCTGTGGAACGACCCTGAAGAAAATATTAAAGGAACTTATCCTTCTCCTAGAGGAGCGGGTAAACTTTTCGGCGAAGACATAACTGCAACTTTTCTGGAAATGCTGCAAGTTAACAGGTTAATCCGAGGTCACGAACCCAGCAGTGATGGTTTCAAATTAAACCATAACGGAAAAGTTTTAACTCTGTTCTCAAGAAAAGGCGCACCATACAACAACAAACATGGCGCCTACTTGAAAATAGATTTTTCACGTCCCACAGAAAATGTTAGAGAGCTTTTATGTTGGATTCACAAATTTTAAAAACAAAGGCAAAGTTAAGAGCTCCTATTGGGTTTTAAGACAAGCTCTTTAATTCGTGACCACGCTTTTTTCTCGATGTCCGGCGTTATGGAGGGCATTGTTTCCTCTTGCGGTTCTGAGTTTTTCATTGCTTCTTGGATTGCTGGAAGGCGGAAATAATAGCAATATACCGGGTTTCCGTCGCAGAAATGTTTGAGGTCGAAATCAGAAACTTCTCCATTCATTTGCGCTTCAAGCATTCTTACACATACCTTTTTTGAAGCGCTGGAGAGATACGGACAGTGCATTTCTTTCACCTGTCTTTGTGTTTTACAGTTTTTTTGTTTTCCAAGGATACAATATGTCTATGAGTAGACATATCAAGTATTACTATTCCAGACTCTGAATATAAACCTTTCTTTAAAAACAAAACACTTCTATAGCGAATACCTTTTCTAGTCAACATAGCGAATTCTAATTGAAGGAACCCATATGAAGATAGGAATAATTACAAGAAATGAGAATGGTTGGTGCTCAACTCGATTACGTAGTGCAATGGAAAAACGTGGAATTACACCGTTTTGTTTTAGTTTCCCAAAACTTGTCGCTCGTTTAGGCAATTCGCCTTACGCAACAGTCAGTGGAGTGGACATCCTTAGAGAGTTGAATGCTTTAATCATGCGGCCAATTGGCAGGGGATCTTTAGAGGAGATAATTTTTAGGATGGATCTTTTGCATAAACTTCATCGTTTGGGCATGATTATTGTAAATCCGCCTTATGCGATTGAGCGTTGTGTAGACAAGTTTCATGCACTTGCGTTTTTGGAAGAAAATGGGTTGCCAGTGCCGCGAACTGTTGTTACCGAGAGTCATGAGGAGGCGTTGAAAGCATTTTACGAGTTGGACAACGACGTCGTAGTGAAGCCTATTTTCGGTTCCAGAGGAATTGGTTCTACAAGAATTTCTGATCCAGAAGTTGCCACACGTATCTTTCGAGCACTTGTGTTTTATCATAATGTGTTATATCTTCAAGAGTTTGTTCAGCATGGATTTTCTGATATTCGTGCTTTTGTGGTTGGTGATCGTGTTGTTGCCGCTATGAGACGTGTGGCTGAAACGTGGAAGACGAATGTTAGCCTTGGGGGCAAGCCTCTCCCTTTAGAGTTGGACGAGAATTTGGAGAGTTTAGTGGTTAAAGCAGCTGAAGTGGTGGGTTGTAAGGTGGCTGGTGTTGACGTGCTTGAAAGTGAGAAGGGCCCAGTTATTGTTGAGTTGAATAGTCAGCCCGGTTGGAAAGGGCTGCAATCTGTAACCAAGGTGGATGTTGCTGATGAGATTATTGGTTATGTTTTGTCGGAGTTGAGAAAGTAAGATGAAATGCAATGATGTATGCGATGTTGAAGTTGTTCGGGTGAATGTTGCTGATGGAAAATTTGAGAGGCGAAAAGATGTCGTGGCTGGAGAGGTTCCGCTTCATATTTTTCTCGGCCAAACTCATTATGTTACTATTCTATGTTCACCGAGTATGTTGAAGGAGTTGACAGTGGGGCATCTTTTTTCGGAGGGTATTTTGCATTCGTTGAATGAAATACGGGAACTGCTTTTGGAAGAGAGTGGAAAGTGTATAGTGCGATTTAGTGGTGGAATTGATGTTGAGAAGCGGATTAACTTATCTTATCCTTTTGCGCGGTTGATTGTGTCGGCATGCGGTTCTGCTGATTATTGGCCTTTGTCGAAGCTTGTTGACCGCATTCGAGGAATCAAGATTGAAAGCGATGTTGTTGTGGAGGCTAAGACGATTGTCGAGTCTGTTAGATGTTTAGGTAGTGTTGCAGAAGTTTTTAGGAAAACTGGAGGAGTACATGTTGCTTCATTGAATTATGTTGATGGAAGGTTGGTGAAGTTTGCTGAGGATGTAGGTCGGCATAATGCGGTTGATAAGGTGATTGGTGCCGGTGTGTTGGGTGGTGTGGATTTTAGTAGTTGTTTTTTGGCGTTGAGTGGTCGTTTGAGTGGAGATATTGTTTTGAAGGCTGCGAGGATGGGGATTCCTGTTGCTGTTTCTCGTGCTACTGCGTTAGGTTCTGGTGTTGAGGTTGCTGAGCGTTTGGGGGTTTGCTTGGTTGGTTTTGTGAGGGGTGATAGGATGAATGTTTATGCTTGTTCTAATCGTGTTGATTTTTGAGATTTTTGCATTTATGGATGCTTTGCTCAAAGAGATTTTATTAATGTCACAAAAAGTTCTTCATATACGCTAAATCCCAAACCCGAAATGATGCGAGCAAGGGACCTGAACGCGTTTGGAATATGCTGCAAATATGAAGAGTAAATAACAGCGCTATATTTAGAAAAGTCCAACGTTTACTGCTGGAATGTCACCTTTTATTACTATGCCTGTTGCACCATCCAAGAAAAGATTGTACCATTCGTGTTTATATTCGTAAGTCACAAACCATACGGGCGCATGAAGATAAACAGTGTCGCCAACGGAAAACTGTTCTGTTTTCATCTCGATAATTTTATCAACGTCTTGCTTAGCCAAAAACAGATGCAAACTCTCAATCTCTTGCTTTGCAACTTCTACGGCTTCGTGTTGTCGAATTTCACTGTTCAAAACCTTGGCAAAACTTTCAACTTTTCTAAAATCGTACGGAATTTTTCCCTCCAAAGGCACCTCGTATTCTCTTGTAGGAAAGACTGTTGCCTTCCGGGCCAGAACGAGCCAATTGTATTTTTTCTCAATCTTGCCTTCTTTGGTTATCGCTGGCGTTATTCTTTCGAAAATGCCTTTATACGTAGTTGTAACAGTTGCAGGGATAAGCCAAAATGGCAAATAAACCAAGTTTTTTTCCAAAATCTTCGATTTCACAAGGTCTTTTGGTTTCAGAAAACCCGATTTCATCCATTCTCGTGTTGGTGTTTCAACTGATGTAATATCATATTTGTTGAGTATCATGGAATGTTCAAAAACAAAGGCCTTTCCAGTCTCAATAACCTGTGTAAAGCCACAGTAACGGCAAGTTGCAATAATCTCACCTGGATTAAATTGTATCGGCGCACCACAATGAGAACATCGGATTTCTTGCACTACTGCCATTCTGAAACCTCGCTGGAGTATTTACTCTCCTGCACTCATAAGGTTTCTTTTCGAAAAGCCTTAAAGGAAAGCTTAAATCTCTATGCATTCAGAACTGAAATACTGGTCTACGAAAAAAGGGAGATGGATGTTTGGCACGTTTATCTAGACTCAAACTGTCCATGACAACAGCGATTCTGTTAGTGGGCATAATCTTTGCCATTTTCTTGGCCGCGATAATGTATATAGTGAGCATTTTTTGGCAATTGCCACCGCTTGGAATGTACGTAATCGCTGTGGTGGGCGCTGTCTTCTTCATATTCACCCAGTACTTGATTGGACCTGCTATTGTAAGGGCTGCGACTCGGCTACGCTACCTAAAACCTGGGGAGAATCCGTGGCTGGAAGAAACCACTAAAAGGCTTGCAGAAAAAAGTGGACTTCCTATGCCGAAATTGGCGACTGTGCCTGACGAGACACCTAACGCTTTTGTTTTTGGAAGAACCGCAAGCAGCGCAACTTTAGCATTGCATGAAGGTTTACTCAAACAATTAAATAAGGAAGAGATAGAAGGTGTGATTGCTCATGAGCTGGGGCATCTTAGGCACAAGGACTATCTTGTGATGACCGCGCTTTCGGCAATTCCATTAATCGCCTACATTATTGCTCGGGTGAGTTTTGAGGCAATGCGTTTTGGTCGCGTTGGAGGTGGACGAAAGAAAGAAAGTGGTGCGATTTGGATTGCGATTTTGGCTGCCGCGTTCTTTTCTTATATTGTTTATATGATTACGCAACTGTGCGTTATGGGCTTAAGTCGCCTAAGGGAACATTATGCAGATGCCTACTCCGCCTACCTCACCGGAGAGCCGCGACAACTTCAAAGTGCATTAACAAAAATAACCTACGGACTGTCGCTTTCGCCAAAACCACCAAGCGGAGCAAGAACATTCTATATTGGAGACCCAGCAACCGCAAAGCAAGAATTCCAAGGCATTCTCGCTAGAAAACAAGAATACGACCTTGACAAAGACGGCGTGCTGGATGAGAAGGAACTTGAAATTGCAATGGAGAAAGAAGCAAAAAACACATGGGTCAAAGTCAACACACTGTTTGCCACCCACCCAGCAACCTACAAACGCTTGCTGCTCCTACGCGAAATTGAAAAAGAAATGGAAACAGGCAAATTCACCAGCAGTAACATCTATGCTCGCATCTAAACCCAATATTTTCTATCAAAAAACGCTTCAATAGAGTCTCGGCACAGTTTATTGTTTCTTTCAATTTTCCCGCATTTAGGTTTAATTCTTGTTTGTTATCTCTGTCAAAAAGAGTTTAATAGGCTAGCATGTTTTTAATAGAGTCGGGCTTGAGAAGGGAGGTCCGCCCTACTCTTGAAGCACGTGAAAATTGAGGCATTCGACTGTCCAGACGCATGGTACAAAACCTTACAAGAAATCTGGAACAAAGGCGAACTCTTCAAAATCGGCTACGGCTCAGAATGCACCAACACAAAAAAGCTTAGCATAACCATCGAAATAAAGCATCCAGAAAACAGACCATTGGTTGATGAGAAAGCGCCGTGCGACATGAAATATGTGCAGTGGTATGCGTTGAAGTATTTGTGGTCAGACGAGATTGAAGAGGAAACTTACACGTATGGTAGTCGCCTACGGAAACCCGTGGACCAAGTTGAGTTGGCAGTTCGTCGTTATCTTGAGGAGCAGGATGACAGGCAGATTACTTTGGTTGTGCGGCTTCCAGAGGACATTAAGAAGACGTTAAACAATAGGCAGCATGAGCCTCCGTGCTTGAGCCTTATTGACACTGAGATTTTGGGTGGTAAAATGCATTTAACGTGTTACTTTAGATCTTGGGATGCTTATGCTGGATTACCGGCTAACATTGCTGGAATTCAGTTGTTTAATGAAGCTTTTGTGGCTGAGATTAATAGACGAGGCAACTTAGGCATTAAGACTGGAAAGTTGGTGTTTCATTCTAAAAATTGTCACGTTTATGAACGGCAGTTTAAGCTTGTGGAAGAGTTGTTAAAGCCAAAGGAAGATAATAGACGGAAAATGCTGGTTAAGTCGAATTTTGGTTAGCTTGACACGTTCAATAGCCCTATGTCAGTTAAGATTGTTTTTAGCTGTTTTAGGGCTGTGCTGTCTTCTGGGAGTTTTAGCAAAGGTTTCCCAGTCAAATTATATTGTAAAATGTTGTCGTCCATCGGGATTATGCCTGCGTATTCGATGCCGATTTTGGCGGCTTCTTCCTTTAGCATGGATTCCATTTCTGGTGGAAATCTGTTGCCGATTAAATAGATTTTTTTGAATTGTATGTGGACTTCTTTGGCGAGTTCTTTTATTCTTTTGGCGGTTTGGATTCCCATGTGGCTCATGTCTGTCACTATTATCATTATGTCCACATCGCGGTCGGTTCTGCGGCTAAGATGTTCCAAACCCGCTTCCATGTCCATTAACGTAGTGTCGTAGTTTTTAGCTAACGTGTCTATAATGCTGGTTAAAAGATTATTAACTAAGCAGTAGCAGCCTTCACCTTCACTTCTCCCCATGACTAACAAGTCAAAGTTCGGATTTTCCACCAAAGTCTCAAACACTCGAGCCTCGAGCAAATCTCTCTTCGTCACCTGCAACGGAATCTCGCCTTTTTCAATAGATTTTTTCAGTTCACTAGCTCTCATACCTACTGTTTTCTTGTAAGGAACACCTAACACATCAGCAAGGTTAGAATCGGGATTCGCATCAATAACTAGGAGGCTCCTCTGCTTCGCCTCACTCAAAAGTCTCACAGTAAGAGCTGTAATGGTGGTTTTTCCCACACCACCCTTGCCCGAAACAGAAATTACAAGACCTTTCTTCTGCATTGACATTTGTCTTCATACAATACCATGCACGGATTTAAATAACTTTTTTGAATCAACATTGTCTAATGATAAGTCACGTTAAATAGCAATGTCCAAGATTTGTAGAGAAGCTTTCGGTGTACATTTCTTATAGAATTGATACATACTGTAGACTTTGGTGCAGCCTAATGAATATCGAAGGACTGATAAAGGCGCTGCCAAAAGTGGAGCAACACGTTCACATAGTAGGTTCAATAAGACCAAAAACGTTGCTTTGGCTTGCGGAAGAGGGTGGAGTAAAAAAACCTTACAAGACATTAAAGGAAGCCCGCGGTTTTTTCCAGTATCACGATTTTCCTCATTTCATCTCAGTATACAGCAAAGTGATTGATTACATCACAAAGGAGGATCAATTTGATCGCATTGCCTACGAAATGTTAGAGAATGACGCCCGCTGTAATGTTCGCTACGTTGAAGCGAGCTTCTCTGCTTTTGATCATGTTAAGGAAGGTCTTGATTATAGCCTAATGCTCGACGCAATCAATAGAGGTGTGCATCGTGCACATCGCGACTTTGGCATCGCATGCAATCTTAGAATTGATTTGGTGCGAAACTATGGGCCAGATGTTGGAATGAAAATTCTTGATTGGATAGAACAAAAGGACGATAACATTGTCTCAATCGATATAGGGGGTAGTGAAGAAAGATTTCCTCCGAAGCCTTTCGCGCCAGTTTTCAAGAGGGCTAAAGAGCTAGGGCTACATCTAGTCGCTCATGCAGGAGAGGTTGCGGGACCTAAGAGCATATGGGACGCAGTTAAGTATCTCAACGCTGAGCATATAGGACACGGCGTCGTCGCGTATCAAGACGCCAAATTGATGCGTTATCTTCTTGAGCGAGATATTACCCTCGAGATGTGTCCGATCAGCAACGTAAGAACTGGGATTGTCTCGTCCATACAAAAGCATCCGATTAGACTTTTTTTAGAAAAGCGTCTTAGAATAACCGTGAGTACTGATGATCCGTCAATGTTCAACACCGATATGAATAACGACTATATGCAACTCCACCGGCACCTCAACTTCACAATCCCTGAACTCTTCAAACTAAGCCTTAATGCTGTGGAGTCTTCCTTTCTGCCTGAAAAGAGAATGATTAACATGCGCAAATCCTTTACAAAAGAGTATCAGCAGCTGCAGAATCTGATAAATTCTAATTGAACCACTCTTATGTAGAGATCTATTTTCCTTCTATCTTTTAGCATAAGTTTATATGTTGTCTTATCTTTACCATACAACATCAATTTAGCGGAGTGTGAAAAATTAGTGTCAGAAAGACAGATGCATAAGGCTGTCTGTGCTGATTGTGGCCAGGAATGCGAAGTTCCTTTCAAGCCAGACCCGAGCAGACCAGTCTATTGCAGAGATTGTTGGTCAAAAAGAAGAAGTAGTAGAAGACGATAAATCTAAGCTTATCTAATCTAACATTCTTCAACAATAACAATCATCAATTTCTTCTTCTCAACTTTTTTTCTAGAATTTTATTGCCATAAGCAATAAGTGTCAGAACCATCATTCACAATACCTGACAAAGATGCAACCGCGAAAAACAGTCAATATCCTATTGAGTATCTTTCTGATCTCCAGTTCGTTATTAACTAGCAGAGTCCCTATCGCAAACGCAACTGGAACAATCTACATCCGAGCCGACGGCTCGATAGACCCGCCGACACCGCTGATTCAACAAAATGGAAACATCTACACGTTCACTGGCGACATTTTTGAATCAATTGTTTTAGAGAAAAGCGGCATAACAATCGATGGAAACGGATTCAAAGTACAAGGCGTTGGAGCCGGTGCTGGATTGGATCTAACCTCCACAATAAACGTTATAGTTCAAAATGTGAACGTCGCGCAGTTTCGCCTTGGTATTTACGCGTCTTCTGCATTTAATATCACACTAACGAATAACACAGTAATTGGTCTAAGTCACCCTTCCACAAATGACTGGAATGCTAATGGCATCACCCTCATCGGACCTGGCAACAACACCATAAAAGAAAACAACCTCTCCCTAAATCAACGCGGCATTTTCATTTATGGTCCAGGCCATGGTAACAAAATATCAAACAACACGCTCTCATTAAACCAGTATGGAATATTATTAGGTAGTCAATGCGACGACAACATCATTAGCGACAATTTTTTCACGGAAAACGTTGATGGGCTTCATTTGGATAGGTCGAAAAATAACCTCATAAAAGATAATATTATGATTAACAACATCAATAGCGGAGTCTATTTAGACCCGGTGGGAGACGGTTACAATATCATACGCCATAACACCTTGACAAACAATAGTTATGGCATACGCTCGGACTTGCCCTACCGTGGCAACAACACAATAACAAACAATCGTATAACCTTAAGCAGGCAAGTAGGCATAAAGCTGGACAATAGCAAAAACAACAAAATCTATCACAATAACTTTGTCAACAATACCCAACATGCTACAGTCTCACAGTTTGTTACAAATTTCTGGGACAACGGCTACCCAGTAGGCGGTAATTTTTGGACTAACTACGCAGGAGAAGACCTTATCAAAGGACCTTATCAAAACGAGACGGGCAGTGACGGAATCGGAGACACTTCGTATACAATTAATGAACAAAACTTAGACAGATACCCCCTTATGCATTCATGGAGCTTTCTCTCAATTCATAACATGAACACGGGATTAGGATACGCAACAATCCAACAAGCCATAAATGCAAACGAAACTTTAAACAACCATACGATCTTTGTTGAAGAAGGAATCTACTACGAATGCCTGATTGTGAACAAGTCGATTTCTCTTATAGGGAAGGACAGGACTAACACAATATTAGATGGGAACAAAACTGGCAAGGTCATTCAAATAACTGCAAGTCATGTTACAGTTTGTGGGTTTACAATTCGTAACTGCGCAACCCGTGACAGCGGCATTGATGTATTCTTATCGAACGGTAACAACATAAACAACAATATTTTTGAAAACAACTATTTTGGAATGTTCTTTTACTATTCTAACAATAATATCATCATGGACAATACAGCGTCAAACGGCACTTATGATGGAATACGCCTTTTCTTTTCCAACAATAACAGTTTAATCAATAATTACTTCTCCTCTAACCTTAAACGTGGAATATACCTAGTGGAATCCAAAAACAATACCCTTGCGAACAACATTATAATCTATTGTGGACACGGAGGATATGGTGGAATAATTTTCGAAAATTCCCACAGTAACGCTCTTCTGAACAACACAGTTTCAAAGAATACAGATGGAATATATCTAGTGGCGTCCCGCAATAACGTATTTGTTGGCAACAACGCATCGTTCAATAGTAATTACGGACTCTGTCTAGACTCTTCAGGAGAAAGCCTTTTAGCAAATAATACCTTTTCAAGCAACTTGTACAATTTTCATGTGAGAGGCAACTTTTTCTCAAATTTCAATAATAGCATAGATACAAGCAACACCGTTGGTGGCAACCCAATCTGTTATCTAATCAATGAAACGAACACAATGTATGATGCGCAAACAATAGTAGGCGTTGTATACTTAATCAACTGCAATAACGTAACCATCAAAGATCAAACTGTTACCCATAATGGATACGGAATACTGTTATGGAACACGACAAATTGCCAAATAATGAACGTCACCATTTCAAACAATATGAAAGGAATTCGTATCCAAAACTCCCACAATAACACAATATTTCATAACAACTTTATAGACAACATAAAACAGGCAGAAACAGTAAGTTCAAGCTTCAACCTATGGGATAATAATTTCGAAGGGAATTACTGGAGCGACTATACAGGTGTTGACTTGAACCATGATGGAATAGGTGACAATCCACACATTATTGATGCAGACAATCAAGATAACTACCCATTAATGAGCCTATTCATCGAAGGTGATTGTAATCACGACGGTATAGTCGATATCAAAGATGCTACATTTATCGGCTTCGCGTGGAACACGACAAAAGGTATGCCCGGCTATATTCCGCATGCTGATTTGAACATGGACAATGCTATAAACATGGAGGACGCAGAAATCATACGCAAAAACTGGCAAAGACATATCTAAACAAAACCACAAGTTCACTTTGCATATTTGGATCATATCCTCCAAACCCAAAACTCCAAACCCCAAACACGCAAGATAAGCCTAATACTTTTAATGGCGATTCAGTTTGGCTCAAAGTTATCACAGAAATACAAAATAAATCTTATCGCATGCAGGGTGAGTAGGGAGATTTTTATAGAGAAACCTAGTTTTGATATCGAGGTAACCAGACATGCTAACTAGTGAGGTTAGAGTATTTCTGCAAAAGTCACGAATAGCCCGACTAGCCACGATTGGAGTGGATGGCTACCCACATATCGTTCCAATTTATTTCATGCTTGATGACGATGACCTCATCTTTGGAAGCGACCGAAACAACCGTAAGGTCAAGAATGTGCTTTCAAACCCAAAGGGGGCAGTCGTTATTGGCGGTGAGCGAATAGCAGATGAAGCTGGCTACATGATTCAAGGTGATTTGAGTATTGAAGACGATATGGATCACGCTGTGACTCGTCGAATGCTTTATCGCTATGAAACGAAAGAAGAGGCGGAAAGAAACCTTGCCGAATGGAAAAACAGTGACATCGTTTTGATCCGCCTAAAACCAAAAACTGTCATAAGAGTTTGGTAAGACGAATACGTAGGCGCTTTAATTTGAACTCGCTTCTCTCTGTATATTTGCAGTATATTTGGAGCCTATTTGTATCATATAGTGGACCCTCTAGGAGGAGGCGTGCACGCACACACAGAGAACAGAAAACCTTACATTATTCTACATGAACAAGGACAAAACCCTAAACGCAATTCCCCCCAGAACGGTTGCAAGAGCAATATCTACTGCAATTATAACAAAAGTTTTCTTCCACCTAAACTCGCGCAACAACGCAGCAACCGTCGCAACACACGGAATGTAAATCATCGTAACCAAAGCAAAAACTACCATCTGAACATGACTTAATAATCCTAAAGGATACAACTCAGAAAGCAGTACAAGCGTCAATTCCTTCCGCAAAATACCAAACGACAAAGGTATCCCAGCTTCCTTAGGAAGCCCCAACCAACCACTAGTAAATGGACTTATAACCTCTGCAATGGGCTCCATAAAACCCACTGCACTTAAAGTTGTTAGCACTATGCTGCCCGCAATAATTAACGGAAAGGCAATGTAAATGAAATCCTTAGTTCGACTCCAACTCTTAAGAATCACATTCCTAAGCAACGGCTTCTTGTATGAAGGCATTTCCATAATTAGCCCTACAGGCTCGCCAGGCAACGCTTTAAACACTATTCTGCCAAGCACAAAAACCAAAACCAAATCAAAAACATAAAGCATCAAAGCAGCATGCAAACCCACATACCTACCAACCAAACCGAGAATAACAACTGTTCTCGCAGCACAAGGGATTAAAACTACTACAAAACCTGTAAGAAACCGTTCCCGCTCCGTTTCCATTATGCGACATCCAATACATGCAGGCACGCTGCATCCATAGCCTAACATTAGTGGAATGAAAGCTTTCCCATGCAAACCAATTTTATGCATAGCATTGTCCATCAAAAACGCAGCACGCGGCAAATAACCACTGTCTTCCAAAATTGCAAGCAAAATATAGAACGGAACAATGTACGGCAAAGCAATCGTGACACCAGCAGCTATGCCTTCAATAAACCCTCCAACCACAATTTTAACTGCCCAAGAAGGAAGAAAAGGCAACAAAAAAGAATTCACTGCCGGAATAAGCATGTCATCAAATAAAACACTGAAAATATCCGTGAGAAAGTTGCCTCCAGCAAAAATAGCAAAAAACATCAGCCCCAGAACTCCTACAAGAATCGGATAACCAAAAATCTTGTGAGTGGTAATTTCATCAAGCTTTTGCTCTAAAGCTATTTGCGGAGGCGATTCAACATTTATTACTGTTTTAGCCAAATTATTCGCTATATTGTATCTTTCCGAAGCGATAACCACCGGTGCAGGTTCACCATGTTCCTGCTCGATCTCTTGAATGAAAGCATCTGCAAGTTCAACAACTTCCCCTCCATAACTGTAAGCAATGATTTTTCCCTCAACATCTTGGTCTCTTTCAAGAAGTTTTATGGCTAACCAACGAGAAGGATAAACTTGGCACAACTCTGGCAATTTCTTATCAATGACACGAGTTAATTTTTTTACATGTCTCTCGATTTCTTTGCCATACTTAACGTCTATGGATTTTAGCTTCGTCTTTCCTTCCACAACATCAATCACCATACAAAGTAGATCCTGAATACCCACACCAGAAATAGCAACCAAAGGCACAACAGGAACACCTAACGCCGCTGACAATTTTTCTACATCAATTTTGATCCCCTTCTTCGCAGCAAAATCCATCTGATTCAACCCAATAATCAGCGGAGCCCCAAGCTCCAGAAGCTGAATTGTAAAGTAAAGATTCCGCTCGAGTGCCGACGCATCTATAATGTTAATGATCACATCAGGATGTTCAATTGCAATATAGTCACGGGAAACTATTTCCTCCATTGAGTATGTAGAAAGCGAATATATTCCTGGCAAGTCGATAATCCTTATTTTGTAGCCTTTAAAAAACAACGTACCTTCTGCCCGTTCAACGGTTTTGCCTGGCCAATTTCCAACAACCTGATTCAACCCAGTTAATTGGTTAAAAATTACACTTTTGCCTACATTGGCGTTTCCTGCCAGAGCAATTGATAAGCGATGTTTCCTATCCAGAGTTGCGTCCCCCTATGAAGTGCGTACAAAAACCTTGGTCGCCACCCCATAACCTAAAGCGACACAAACTCCTCTAGTGCTTACTTCTATTGGTCCACGGAAAGGACATCTTTTAAGAACTATAACCTCTGTGCCCGGTGTTAGTCCCATTTCCGCAAGCCGACGCACCAATCCACATCCACCTAGGAGAAAAACAACATAACCTTTTTTTCCTTCTTCAAGCTCTGCTAAAGGAACAGCATCAGTTTTTTCTTCTCTTAAAGTGTAAACTGGTTCGTTTGTTCCTCTATATCTGTGTCTTCTTCTTTGCGGTATGGGAATAACACGCACAAAAGACGCTAGCTCATGATCCAAAACGTATGGCTGCCCATCGACTTTCACTGCCACCAGTTTTTTCGACGCCTCATTTTTTTCCACTTCAACCAGAGCGCCAGGCATCAGTCCCATTTTCTCGAATTTTCGAAGAACCTCGGGTTTTTCTTCGGTAATAGTTGCAACTGCCGCATTTACTTTCGGCTTAAGACTGGAGAGCAACTCGAAATTTTGTTTAATTAAAACACCATTTTCTGAAGGTATGGGATTACCATGGGGACATGTTTTCGGATTTCCGAGCGTTTTTTCAAGCGATTTTGAAATATCCTTTGTAAAAGCATGTTCTAATTTGCATGCTAGGGTGTGAACCTTGCTCCAGTTTACATGGAGAACATCTGTGAGTAACCGTTCTGCAAGTCTATGTCGGCGCACTATTTTTAATGCAAGTTTCCTTCCTTTCTCTGTGAGCTTAACCCCTTTATATGGTTCATGAACAACCAGACCTTGCTTTTCCAAGTTTCCTATGGTATTCGTAATTGAACCCGGGACCACGTTTAATTCCTTAGCAAGCTGAACAGTCCTTGCTATACCATCTTTTTCTTGAAGCCGAAAAATTGCTTCTAAGTATTCCTCTGATTCGGCAGTAAGCGAAGTTTTTCTGGTCTTCAACGCCGTCGCCCCCCAAAATTACGAGCACTCGTAATTTCAACTATAACTTATTATAAATAAAAACTTTACTTTCTCTAGAGCATTAAGAATAAGCATCGTGTGGAGGAATCTGTTCCTTAAGAAAAGAAGCTTGGTTTTAAAAGCAAGAAATAAGGATGTTTTTGTCAATCGAGTTTTGCCCATTGATAAACTTCAAGAATTGCTCCTGTAGCTATGCATAGGATAGCACCGATGATTAGTAACAACCCAACTATCATTTGTTGCGATATCATCATCGGCATGGCTATGCCTAAGATTAAAAAGACGAATCCAATGCCTATACAAACGCCGTCAACGAGAGCAGAAAATCTGTGTTTTTTGACAGCTTCCGCCAAACTTGTTCGTTGAGTAACCTCTTGAACCGTCAATCCCTCACCAATAAATGTTTCTTGTTCCAAATCTGAGCACCGTTTCTTCAGATAGTTTTTCCTTTCCTTATTTAGTTTGTTAACTCGGAATTTAGATTCAAAATCTGCGAAACCGAAGACTTTCTATGAGAAACCGCAAATTTTCGATAAGATTATATCTCCTGCAAGTGTTAGAAACCTTCCTATCACCTAAAGGTGACGCAAATGGATGTCATTAGCAAGATAGCACAGTTAAAAAAGGAAAAGCAAGCAGTGATTTTAGCCCATAATTATCAGAGACCCGAAGTTCAAGACATTGCTGATTATGTTGGCGACAGCATTGAACTAAGTAAACGAGCAGCAGAAGAAACAGACGCAAAAATACTAGTATTCGCCGCAGTAGATTTTATGGCAGAATCTGCTGCTATTCTAAATCCTGATAAAAAAGTGCTTTTGCCTAGTAGTGGGGCGCGATGTCCAATGGCGCAAATGTTTCCAGTAGAGCAGGTTAAAATGTGGAAGAAAAAGTATCCAAAAATACCGCTTGTACTCTACGTAAACACGCTTGCACAGGCAAAAACAGAATGCGACGTTTGTTGTACTTCTGCAAATGCGGTGGAAATTGTTAACGCTTTAGACACTGACACATTGCTCTTTGGTCCAGATAACAATTTGGCATTTTATGTTCAACAAAAGACAGATAAGAAAATTATTCCTATCCCCCCGGGTGGTTTTTGTCCAACTCATCTGCTTTTTTTGAAGGATGACATTCTTTCTCTTAAAGAGAAGAAGCTCAATGCAGAAGTCATGGTTCATCCAGAATGCAATCCAGAAGTGCAGGGAATCGCAGATTTCATTGGCAGCACGTCTCAAATGTGCAAGTATGCAAAAAATGCTTCTTCGCAGAGGTTTATTGTTGTCACCGAAATTGGATTGCTTCACCGCCTCAAAAAAGAAAATCCCACAAAAGAGTTTCTGCCTGCTTATGAAGGTGGAGTTTGCCCTAACATGAAGCTAAACACTTTCGAGCGAATATATTTAGCTTTGAAAACTGAACAAACAGAAATCACTGTACCTCTTAATGTGGCACGAAAGGCTAGAAAAGCGTTAGAAAAAATGCATGCGCTACTTTCGTAAATTATATTATCATTATAGCCAGTGAAATCTTTGCCTAACAACGCGAAAATCGTTCATGTAAGAACATAGAACGAATTCAAACAACTAGCAATTACCCTTAAACCTTCAAATGTAGCCTACACAATACAAAGAGCACCTCTTTCCAGCCCACCATTAGGCTTGAGAATAATCTTCACCGCAAAAAACAAACAATTTGTTTTCTTAGATTTTGTAAAAGACAACGCACTGAAACACACAAAAATACCAGTGCAAACAAACGCTACAGGAGAAGCATTCTTAAACGAAGGAACAATCAAAAACTTTCTCCGTGACCAACTGAAACGAAAAGACCTCAACATCTATTCGTTGGAAGTTTTAGGTTATTAACAGAAAAGGAAAAAATAATATTCATATTCCGAAAAGAAGATAAAAGAGAGGGCAAGTGTGATGGATATTCTATTAACTGCGGATCGAACTTTGATGAGCACTTATCACTCGAACGAATTCGTCGGCTTCGGAACTACGGCACCAGAGAACTTTTTTCCAGATTGGCTTTTTCAATGGCTTATCTTTCCACCAATGAAGACCAAAAAAGGAGTACCCCCGCAAGCACCCTATGGACTTAGGAAAATTGAAGCGCAGTTATTAAATGAAGGATTCGACGTAACCACAGTGGATCCGGACTATTTAAAATATTACATTAACAATGCAAAGATACTAGGCATCCATGTAATGGATCCATTTGGATTGGGTCCAGCAACGACGACCTTTGCAAGAACCGTTCGCACTGGCGAGGCATATCTAGTCAAATACTTCCGCTACGTACTTGCCAAACCAGAAGTGAGACAAGCCAAAAAAAGAGGACTAAAAATAATCGTTGGAGGACCAGGTGCTTGGCAGTTCAAGTATAACCCAGATTTTGTAGAAGAATATGGAATAGATTGTGTTGTTGAAGGAGAATGCGAGAAAATTGTGGGTGGCTTGTTTAAGAAAGCGTTGAATAATGAAGATTTACCGGATTTCCTAGAAGTTAGCATAAAAGACACTCCTCCCCTTGAAGAAATCCCAGATATTAAGAACCCTTCAATAAATGGATTAATAGAGATTGGCAGAGGTTGTTGTCGTGGATGCCGCTTTTGTTCTGTTACGCTTCGCCCGCTTCGGTGGTATCCACTTGAAAAGATTGAGCGGGAAATGAAAGTTAACATAAACGCAGGCATAACCTACACAGTTCTTCACGCTGAAGATGTTATGTTATACGGATCAAAAAATGTCTTTCCGGATCAGAAAAAGATTTTGTCGTTGCATAGAATGGTTAAAAGGCTTGTCGGAGGCATCGGTTGGAGTCACGCTTCATGTGCTTCCGTTGCAGTTAATCCGAAGTTATTTAGTGAAATTGCTGACATAGTGATTGATGAAAAGCAAAGATGGTGGGGTGCCGAGATAGGAATTGAAACAGGTTCTCCACGTTTAATAAAAGAAGCCATGCCAGCAAAAGCAAACCCTTTCAAACCCGAAGAGTGGCCCGAAGTGGTGAAAACCGCGGCAGGAACAATGAACGACAATAGTTTTGTTGCCGCTTGCACCTTAATTGTTGGATTGCCCGAAGAAACAGGAGACGATATAATCAAAACGATTGAATTAGTTGATGATTTGAAAGATTTCAAGAGTCTCATTGTACCTTTATTCTTCGTCCCAATGGGACAGTTGAAAAATCAAGAGTGGTTTAAATATGAAGAATTAAGTGAACTGCACAAAGAATTGCTTCGGGTCTGCGTTAGACATGACCTTTACTGGGCGAGAAAAATCTTAGACTCCTATTTTGAAGCGCAGTGGCGAGCCCCGGTTTTCTCAGTTCTTTTCAAGTTTCTTGTGTGGTATGTGAATTATAAGGCGCGGAAGGTTCTGCAATAGCTGCTATATTGATAAAACTGCCACCTTAACCTGTTTAACTCCCTTTTTAGCCGTAATTCTTTCTGCCAAACTCTTTATTTCGTTTGCTTCGCCCTTCACAATTATGGTTTCGAGACAGTCATGTTCACTTAAATGGACATGCATAGTTGAGCAAATTATGTGGCTGTGCTCATGTTGTGTGTCAGTTAAGACGGCTTCTAATCCTTTCACATCATGATCGTAAACTAGCGCTATTAAGCCTACTTTAGTGCCTTTTTCCTCTTGAAGCCACTTATGCTCAGAAATAAACATCCGAACGGCATCTTGAACTGCCTTCGAGCGGTTAACATAACCCATCCTCTTTATAGTTTCATCAAAGTCTCTAAGCAAATTTGGAGGAAAAGTAACTCCGACTCGTACTATTTTTGCCACAAGCTTATCCTCGGTGGTAAATTGTTATATATTCAATAAAGCTTTTATTAAGCGACGTAACACTTTAATCAAAAAAAGTGTTACTAACCCTGCGTAAACAAAAAATCTGCTATAAAAGATGGAGAAAAAGTTGGCGTCGGTTAAACAAAAAAACAATCCTTCGACGGAGTTGCTGTTGAAAACAGCAGAGGACTTTCATGGGCATCTTGGACCCTTTCTTGTGGTAGGTGTTAGAATGGGACAAGTTGGCTTGAATGAACTCAACATGGACAAAAAAGAAAACTCGTTGCACATTTTTTTGAAAGTATTGCCAAATGTACCTTATTCTTGCATTATTGATGGTCTTCAAGTTATCACAAAATGCACTGTCGGAAACCAGAAGCTGCAAGTGGAACAGGCAAACGATATCGAAGCGAAGTTTAAAGATTTAGGTAATGGACGAAGTGTCACTGTTGCGCCTAAACCACGCTTATTGACCATGCTTAGAGAGCAAATGGTTGGTAAAGGTCTTTCAGAGAAAGATGTCTGTAAACTGGCTTGGGATGTTGCTTCTATACCTGAAAAAGACTTGTTTATTGTGAAAAGATAGGTAAAGATTTTTCTGCTAAATCCTCTCTCTTTCATGAGAGAAGGCTAATGCAGGATTTAGAAATCGCAAAACGCAGACTAAGAGAAAAGGGGTTCAGTTTGGTTATAGCAAAAGATGAGGAGGTTGTTTTTGAGACGAAGCAATCAGGTGTAGGTGGTTTTCTCTCTGTTATTGAGAAATTTGGCAGAAAGAAATTACATGGTTCTTCTGTCGCAGACAAAGTTATTGGTCGTGCTGCTGCTTTACTTTGCGTGTATTGCGGTGTAAAAGCTCTATATGCGGTTGTCCTTAGCAACGGCGGAAAAGAAGTGCTAGAAGGGAATGGCGTTTTTTTCGAGTTTGAAAGCCTTGCGCCTAATATTTTAAATCAGCAAAAAACCGATGTGTGCCCGTTTGAAAAAGTTGTGATAGTCGTTTCTGATGTAGAGGAGGCTTATGAAAAATTAAAATCTTACATGAAAGAAAAAGAAACAGTTAGGAGGTGAATAGAGTTGTGTGAGTTTACTGTCTTTTTTGGAAAAGAAATCGTTTTTCATGATGCGATCTACGTGAAAGCAGACGCAAATAAAGTTCTCCTCAGAGATGTGTTAGGAAAATCTACAACAGTTGAAAATTGTAGAATTGCTGAAGTTGATGTACCCTCAGAACGACTTGTTTTAACAAAACTATCCTCAGCATAAAATGGTTTTTTTGAAAAGAGATTTAAGACTGTAACCCTTCACATCATTGAAGGTGTGCAATTGAAAGTTGCTGTTTCAGGCAAAGGCGGTGTTGGGAAAACCTTAGTGGCTGGAGCGCTTGCATATCTTTTTACTGAGAAAGGATTCAAAGTCTTAGCTATTGACGCTGATTCTTCGCCGAACCTTGCTCTAACCTTGGGCATACCGCTTGAACAAGCACAGAAAATAGTGCCAATTTCGGAAAATCAACAGTTAATTGAATCTAAAACAAGCACAAAACATCCAGGTGTTTACCATTTATCATTTACTGTAGACGATGTTGTAAGGGATTTCGCAGTAAAGTCTCCATTCAATGTTAACTTACTTGTCATGGGGACCATACGTTCTGCTGGTGCAGGTTGCACATGTGCGGCAAACGCGCTTGTCCGTTCTCTACTTAGGCATCTTATTGTGGAACGGGATGAGGCAGTTGTGATGGACATGGAGGCAGGTGTGGAGCATATGGGCAGAGGCACAGCGAAACATGTAGACACTATGCTTACAGTTACCGATTCAAGCATGAAATCTTTGGAAACCGCTAAAAAAATCAAGGTTCTAACCAAGGAAATCGGCATCCAAAAAATCTTCTTAGTTGGCAACAAAATTACAGGAGCAGAAGAGGCAGAAGTGATAAAAAAATTCGCTTCCAAGAACCACCTTGCCTTGCTTAATTTAATCCCGTATGATGAACAAATATTAAGGGCTGACAGATTAGGGGAAACTCCACTAAAATATGCCCAAGGTTCTGAAGGATTAGAAGCAATCAAACAAGTCTGTGAAAAACTTTTGCAGTGATACTCTAATCTTTTACGAAAAACATTAACAATAGTCCTGCTAGAAGCAATAGAAATTGTATAGTAGAGTTTGCTACTCCTCTTTCTTTGTGAAGTTCTGGAATGAGATCTGTGGTGGCGATATAGATGAAACCGCCTGCTGCAAAGGCTGGAAGAGGTGCCTTATCTTGTATATACGCAGAGAAAAAGTAAGTAACCAAAGCGCCTAAGAGAGCATTTTGAGCGGTGCTGAAAAATTGGCGGCGCTTAAGGTTGTGCCTTACTTGTTGCCGTTGCGCCCAATTATTGGGACTTTTTTAGCAGATGCGCACCCGCCAGTTCCAGAGAGGATGTTTAGGCTTTATCGAAGTGTTTGTGAAACTTTGCAGAAGTACGGAGTGAATCCGTTAAAGAGTAAGGCAGGATGCGTTCAGTGTGGAGCATGTTCCGCGTTGAACGATGCCTTTTGTTACGGATTGAAATAATTGATTCTGTATTGAAAATCTTGGATTATAGCAATTCTTTAATATTTAATCTGAATGCATCTATAAATGGAGACAAAAGAAACATGGAAATTCCGGAAAAGCAGGTTATAGCTTCGTTAATGCTTTTGACAGGCCTGACTTTTTTGATAGTGGGTTGGTATACGGGTCAATTAGGGTTTATTGCTGATTTTGTGAAAAATGTTTTTCAACCTGCAGTTGCAGGTATGCCCTGAAAATTTTTTGTGGCACGTGGCGCTTGTACTAGACGTTTCTATTAGGCTCTAAATATGATCTAAATATACAAAGAGAACGTGGTTCTTTTTTTAAAAGTTGAAGGTGCGGATTTCCTTGTTCTGTCTGGAGAATTCGTTGAAAAATTTATGTGAAGATAGAAAACGAATTGAGTTAATGCAGAAAAATGGGAAGGTTTTAAACGCAACCTCTTAAGCGCTTAAACTTCTTCTTCAAACTCCTCGTCATAATCTTCTGCCCATTCTTCGGTTTCTTCATCCCATTCTTCCATTTTGGATAGCCTCCCATTAGAGAAGCCGAAATCTCGAAAGCCTCTTTTTATTGTTTGCTCTTTATAATTTTATGAAGTCGAAATACTGAGAGAAATAAGGTAAACAGCAATCTTCATACTTTTCTCAATCACTTACTTTCAGACTGTGTGGTCTCAGTGTCAGATTCCCATCCGATGCATGAGAGCGTTCCATCAGGATTTGTGATAAATTTTCGCTTGAGTTTTACGCCACATCTCAAACACTCTCGCTTTTCATTTACTACCCTACTTTTTGTGGTTAAACCCCAAACAAAGCCTTTCTCTTGCCAAAAAATCTGCACTAATTTGCCATAATTCTTCCATTTATGCAATCCAAGTTTACATAGCAAATTCATAAGCCAACCTCGTTTTCTTAGTGAAAAAATGTTCAAAAAAGAGATATAAAAGAGTTCTTAACAAAAAGAAAAATTATTAAGCAAAAAGAATCACTATAAGGCCATGCCAGACAAAGTTCATTGTGCACATATACTTGTAAAGACCCAAACAGAGGCAAAAATTATTCTAGAACGTTTGAAAAAGGGGGAAAAATTGGCCAATATTGCAAGACAGGTTTCCTTGTGTCCTTCTGGAAAACGTGGAGGAGACCTAGGAAACTTTGGCAGAGGAGTAATGGTGAGAGAGTTCGAAACCGCCGCATTTGCATTGAAGAAAGGGGATATTTCGCAGCCTGTAAAGACGAAGTATGGGTATCACATCATAAAAAGGCTAGAGTAGCACTCGACACTTTATTTAACAATTACACACTTCACCATGCATACACGCGCATCCTGCTTACAAGGGGAGGCACAATCAGGAAATGGAGCAAAAATCCAAAAAGACTATATAAACCTCTTTTTAGTAGAGTAAAGATAGGTGCGAAAATGGGTCGCCTTCGTGATTTTATAGATTTTATCAAGGACTCACTTTGGATAACAAAAATTTGCTTCTCTTCTGGTTGGTTCTGGCTTCCAGTGGTTTTCGGCGTTTATATATGCGCTATGCCACTAATTGCGCTTGCTGTTCACCCTGCAACATTGCTTATTGTCCCGGCGATTCTGATTGCTTATCTGATTATAAGCGAAGATAAACGGCTAGCCGCTCAGTACTCGCTGAAAAAGAAAGACGGTTCAATGCCAGGCGCCGTTAAATGGGATGTTAAAAAATCTGTAGAAGAATATTTTCAAATACTGAACAGAAAACAAGAGATTCAAGATAAACAAGAAATTGAGGAGTAAATCTCTTCATTCTTGACAGCAAACAATTTTTTGTTTCGATAATTTCTTTAAGAATCATCAACAATAAATATCAACACAGAAAAGCTATCTTTTAGCTAAAAATGGGAAAAGAAACAATGCGAACAGCAACAGAAAATTTTGACTCTGTAATCATACGATTTGGCGGAGAAATTTGGATAAAAAGTAACTGGACAAGAAAAATGTATGAAAAGCAACTGCTCCAAAACATCAAAAACACACTGACACAACAAAACGTGCCACACCAAAAAATTGAAAGAAAACACGGCCGCTTTTACATAAGAACACAAAATGCAAGAGACACTGCGTTAATTTTGGCCAGAGTTTTCGGTATTTCTTCAGTCTCGCCTGCTATGAAAACAACTGCAAAAATAAATGACGTTGTGACAAAAAGTTTAGTTGTAGCAGAAGAAGCACTGAGAAAAAAGGGCACATTTGCTGTTCGATGTAAAAGAGTAGGCAAACATCCATACACTAGTATCGAGGTTAACAGAATTGTCGGGAAACAAATTCTTGAAAAGTTCGAAGAAAAAAATCTGAAAGTCAATTTGAACGTGCCGGACACAGTTTTAGGCATTGAAGTTCGAGATGAGGCTGCGTTTATTTTTTCTGATGAAATAGAGGCAGCAGGTGGCATGCCTTTGGGTACGCAGCCAAAAGTAGTATGTTTACTTAGCGGAGGAATTGACTCACCAGTCGCTTGTTGGCTGGCAATGAAACGTGGTTGCCCAATCGTGCCCGCATATTTTGACAATACACCATTCACTGACCAATCTACAAATGAACGTGCCATCGCAACAGCAAAAACATTATTTAACTGGGCGATTGGTTTTCAAAAGAAAATCTACATTGTTTCCCATGGACAAAACCTTAAAGAAATTGTAGAAAAATGCCCTAGACGGTTCACGTGTTTACTCTGCAAGCGCATGATGTATCGAATAGCAGAAAGAATGGCGGACCTAGAAAAAGCTGAGGGTATTGTGACAGGTGAGGCAATCGGCGAACAAGCAAGCCAAACACTACGCAACCTCCGCGTACTAAACTTAGCAGCAACTAAATATCCAATCCATCGACCATTATTAGGATTCGACAAAGCGGAAACAGAAAAACTAGCCAAAAAGATAGGAACCTACGTCATATCAACCAGAAAAGCAAAAGATTGCACAGCAGTGCCACAAAAGCCTGCAACCCAAGCAAAAATAGAAGACATAGAAAACGCCGAAAAAGCACTTGACATAAAGAGCATGATTGAAGATTCGTTAAGAAAAAGCAGAACACTACTTCTTTAAACGCCTGGAGACTTGTCTTTCTCAAACATTTTTTCCAAAGTCCAACGGATAGTAGATTTTAACTCGCGTAGACGGTCTTCAGAAACGTTTTCGACAAGGATTTCTTTTAAAATTTCGCCGTCTTGAACAATTTTGAAAGAGAAAATCTTGTCTGGCTCAAGTTCGCCCGAAGCTGCTGCGTGTCTGTCTTTGTCTTGCATTTTAATGAAGACACGTTCAACCAGAAATTGCTGAAACGGAGGAGTATTCACAAAAAATGATTTATCCTCCGCCAAAACGACACGCAATAATTCTTTGTCAGTGTACAAGTTTGCGAGCAATTCGCCTGTTACAGTCTTTAAAGGCACAACAGATTCATATTCAACAACCGAAGGAACAACAGCTTTAACAGGGGGCTCGGAAACTTCTGCCCGCTTGAAACCTTGTTCTAGCAAAGTCGCATCAACAAACTCTAACAAAACAAGCAACCCCTCCAACTCTGCACTTATCTCTTCAACCTTTTTTTCCAACTGCCGACGAAAATCAGCCAATTTCTTAAGCTTATTAGCCGCATCCTTCGCTTTAGTTGACACCGTAAATCCCAGTAGAATATTAGGAAGAAGTGCTTATCAAGTCTTCTAGAAAACAAGAATCGCTATGCTTTGCTTGCAGTCTTTATTCTCACGCCCCAAGTTTCGGAAAGAAAACGTTCAAACTCTTCAAAAACTTCACTCCGTGTAGTGTTCAACTTTAAACATGTAGGCTTCCCTTGATAAATTTGGCTTAAATCATAAAAAGCCGTTCTCTCAGACAAGTCAGGATTTTCAACTAATGTTTGGATAACATTCTTTGAAGGAGACTGCTGAAAAATCCAAGCAATGTAAGATGCGTTAACTACACGATAAGAAAAACCATCGGAAACCGTGCACTTGGGATTTTGCGTAACCTTCATGAAAGTAGAGGGATACACATTTCTAGCCCAAATAAAATCATGATACTCGTGATCCACACGTACCCAGTCTGCCTCTTCAGAAGTTTTCCAACCCTTATTTCTGCACCAGTCTTTAAAACGTCTCAAAAGTTCCCAAACTCTCGGAATACTCAGCAAGGTAGTCATACAGTCACTTTCCTCTAGAACAATCTTCTATAAGGAAAGCCAATAATTTAAATGTATTGCACAGAAATATTTGCAAAATTTTCACGAAATTGGCTATAACTTTGAAAAAATGTAGATTTTATGTATTCGCTGGCTACAATTTTCCAAATAATTTTCAACAAAGTGATATTGGCTTTTTATAAAATTTTGTCGAAATTTCCCTAGAAAAATCTACAAATTTCCGACAGTAAACAATAATAGTTGAAAACACATTCTATTCGTCAGCAAGGTCTTCGCATGAAAATCCGAAGTAAAACAATAACTTTAGACGAGTTAGACTGGAATATTCTCCAACTTCTTCAATCAAACGCTAAACAAACCTTCACCGAAATGGGACGGAAACTGGATGTAGCGCATTCAACTATTTATGAAAGAATAAAAAAAATGGAAGAATATGGAATAATAAAAAAATACACGGTCAGTGTAGATCTTGAAAAAATAGGAAAGAGATACATCACCGCTTTTATGACAATTTTTACTGACCCAAAAGAAAGCGAAGCAGTCGCGAAGAAACTGTCAGAAATGAGAGAAGTTGTGGAAGTCGACACTTCATTATCCGAAGAGCTACTGATAATCACGAAAGTGGTAGCAGAAGATCAGGAAAAACTTCACTCATTTATAGCCAACAAAGTTGTATCGCTGCCAGGGGTTTTGAGAATTCGAACTTCAATTGTAACAAAAAAATTTAAGGAAAGCGGATTTCCAATAAAAGTTTCGAAACCAAAATGACTACTTTTATAAGTAAAGACCCTAAATTAAAGTGGAGAGAAAATTGATGACGGTATTTAGACCCGCTCAGAGGATTCTTAGAAAATTGCCAAGAGAGAACGCATTTTACTTTTTCACATCTATTGGAAATTACACGGGGATTAGTGCAGATTCTTTAGAAGAATTTGTGAAGAGGATTCTGGAAGTAAACGTGAAATCTTTAGAGTTTCATCTTAACCGTGGTGACTTTGAGAAGTGGGCTGAAGAGACGTTAGAGGATAGAATTTTGGCTGACGAAATTAAGAAACTGCAACAATCTAAGCCTATAGGAAATGATTTGCGAGACAATCTCTATCTCATTGTTTCAAAACGTCATGAGAGACTGAAGAAGCCGGCTCCTCGAACTCCTCCGAAACAGGAATTTGCTTGGAAGACAGAAACGACAACAAAACAAAAAACTGCGTAGCTTTAAACATGGGATAGGCCCCAGTTACTTCATCAGATTGCACAGGGCCACGAGGAATTGTATAGTTACCAATGTCGACTGTTGAAAAAAAGAAGTCTTTTGAAGGATAGTATTTTAGCTTACTTTCAAAGTAAGGGTCGGGTCCTACCTCTTGCATAGTTTTATTCACAGCATCTTTTATTGTTCGGTTTTCCACCAGTAAATTATGCAAAAGTCTTGCTGTGGCGCTATCAGTGTGTTGCACATTTATTGCTTCGTCCCAACCTATATAGACCTTTGCGCCTTTCCCAATTAGGGTTTGAACCATAGTTTGAGAACGAGCATATCTGTCTAAACCATTGCAGCCCATCATGATAATAACAGTGTCTTGAAAACGTCCCTGCATCGAGTGCGCAACAAACCCGTAGAGAATGCCAAAATACTGTTCTCCGCCCTCATGATACATCGCGATGTCAAGCCTGTTAGGCTGCATTTGGTCATATTGGTACTTATCAACGCTGTAAGGTTCGGAAGTAAAAAAGGAGAGAGGTGCGGTAAGTTCGCCATTGCTTTGTCGCAATGCAGAATGAACTCGTAATATTAGTATTTTATACCCATGTGAGGGTAGAGTTCGATAAAAATCTACTGTAACATCCGAGCCCTTGTAATAGGTAACTGTGTAGCCTGCAGCAGTCAATGTTTCATTTGCTGTCTTTACAAAAGTCATATTCTCGAATTCCTGTCTGGAACTTAACTGATCCACTATTGCAGCCTTAAACTGATTTTGAGATTGGTTAAAGAACGCATAAACTGCAAGAGAAGAAACAACAATTAAGGTTAAAGCAACTATGGTATACAATTGTTTTCTCGAAAATTTAAGCGTTCTTGAGCGCTTTTCATATCTTCGCTGTTTACTCATTCTGTTGTATAACTTCCTTTTTCTCTTGCAAGAAGAAAGAGAAGAAAAAGGTTGTATTTTTAGCTTCTTTTTTTCTTCACAATAATTCCTTTTAACACGATTGCTGTAGTCATTAGTAAAATTATGCTCAGCCACGATGTTAGGAACCCGAAAGCATTCACGGATGTAGAGTGACCACCCACAATGCCGCTAATAACGGATACTTGGACAACATTAGATTTTGCTTTTGTACCAAGGCTATCGGTTACGTTCAAATGCACGTCGTATGTTCCTATAGATGTCGGTGCGAAGGTCCATGATGGACTTGTGGCACCAGAGACTGGAGCACCGTTCAAATACCACTGATAGTAGTAAGGCGCAACGCCGCCATTCACGGTTGAAGTAAGGGGCACCGAATCTCCAAGGTTAATCGAAGCAGACGGTGGACTAATTGAAACTGCTAAGGCTACAAGGACATTCAGTGTGGCGATATTAGATTTAGCCTCCGCACTAACACTATCAGTTATGTTTAAGAAAACAGTGTAAGAAGCAGCAGAAGACGGCGAAAACGTCCAAGTGGGATTAGTCGCACCAGAAACCGGAGCACCATCCAAAAACCACTGATAAGAGTAGGGTGAAGAACCGCTAGAAGCCATAGAAGTAAAGACTACTGAATCGCCCACGTATATTGTTGCAGATGTAGGATTAATTGAGACCATCGGCCAGCCATTTACTGTTACAGGCACTGTGTTTGATGTAGCCGGCACTCCGACACTGTCAGTAATTATCAGGTAGACTGTATAAGCGCCAGCAGATGTCGGTGTGAAGGCCCATGATGGATTAGTAGCACCAGAGACCGGAGCACCGTTAAGATACCACTGATAAGAATAAGGAGAGGTGCCGCCGGAAACAGAAGAAGTGAAGGTCACTGATTGAGTTACGTCCATTACAACCGAAGGCGGTGCTATTGTAACAGTCGGCGCTGGATTCACATTAGCATAGACTGGAGGAGATTGGGCGCTTGGGTCAACATCGGCGCTGTCGGTTACTATTACATACATTTTATAGTATCCTGCCGCTGTTGGAGAGAAAGTCCAAGTGCTACTTGTTGCTCCTGATATAGAAGCATCATTGAGATACCATTGGTAGTAGTAGGGCGAGGTACCGCCAGAAACGATTGCTGTGAAGAGTTGAGACTGACCAACATCCATAACAACAGAAGTAGGCGTAACAGTGACAGAAAGGGGCGGATTTACAGTAATAGTCGCCGTGTTTGAAGTAGCACTTTCAGCAACATTATCAGTAACGATTAGATGAACTTGATAGGTGCCTGTTGAAGTGGGTGTAAACGTCCAACTGCTGAGAGTCGCACCAGAAACCGGAGCACCATCCAAAAACCACTGATAAGAATAAGGAGACGTACCACCAGAAACAGAAGAAGTAAATGTTTTTGATTGTCCAAGGTCTATTGTTGGCGAAGTAGGAGTAATTGTTACGGATGGGAGGGGGTTCACGGATACAGGCGCGGTGTTTGAGGTGCCTTGCGCGTTTAAGCTATCAGTCACTACAAGGTAAACTTGATAGGTGCCTGTTGAAGTGGGTGTAAACGTCCAACTGCTGAGAGTCGCACCAGAAACCGGAGCACCATCCAAAAACCACTGATAAGAAAACGGTGGTGTCCCACCTGTCACTGAAGACGTGAATGGAACAGATTGCCCTATATCTATCACAGCTGAACCTGGACTAATTGTAACTGTCACAGGAGGCGACGGGTTTACAGTAAGCCACGCAATATTTGATTGGACGACCACGTTGACAGCATCTGTAACTTCGACACAGATATGGTATGTGCCTGTTGAAGTGGGTGTAAACGTCCAACTGCTGAGAGTCGCACCAGAAACTGGAGCAC
>Ga0209636_10000594_pt1 | contig 35853 bp, 35 predicted proteins | sample DeeMarSWOR152_54_FD_187464 | JGI IMG/M metagenome (GOLD analysis project Ga0209636, IMG submission 187464) | Marine sediment microbial communities from White Oak River estuary, North Carolina - WOR-1-52-54 (SPAdes) (version 2) | ecosystem: Environmental > Aquatic > Marine > Intertidal zone >... | reverse complement strand
CTTATAGCATTTTCACCGGGCGCCTCGTTGAGACAGTCCCCTAGTCGTGAAGCCTTTCATGCGGGTCACAACTTACGTGACAAGGGATTACGCTACTTTAACACGGTCAGAGTTACCGCGGACGTTCACCCGTGGCTTAATTCACTCAGCTTCCACCTTGCGGCAGAAACCGGCGACAATAACACACGAGCACTGGTCAGGCCTCAGTCCCTATACATCTTGTTACCAATTAAGCAGGGACCTGTGTTTTTGTTAAACAGTCGCCAGGGGTACTTTCGCTGCGACCGTCTCATCGACGGTAAGGCATATCGCGAACTTACGCCTGCTTTTTTGCCGAGTTCCTTAACGAGGTTTCACCCATTGACCTTAGTGCTCTTACACCAGTTCACCTGTGTCGGTTTGCGGTACGGACCACGCACATAATTAACCTCTGAAAAGCTTTTCCAGGCAGTCTTATCCTTGAGACGGCTGGATCGCTCCAACCTCGAAATCCAATAATCTTCTCAAAAACGTTAACTGCGTCCCTTCTCAGAGTTATGTGCGCAGGGGCCGGAATATTGACCGGCTGTCCATTACCTCTCCCTTTCGGGATAAGGCTTAGGCCCGCCTAACCCTTGGTTGATCGCCATTGCCAAGGAAACCTTGAACTTTCGGTCGGGCAGAATTTCACTGCCATTGCGGTTACTCATACCAACATTCTCGCTTCTCAAGGCTCCATCCCGGCTTACACCGTGAACTTCACTGCCTTAAGAATGCTCCCCTACCCCAAACATATAAATTAATTATTTGCTTGGTCTTATCTTCGGTATTGAGCTTTAGTCCCGGAAATCTTCGGCGCAGAACTCCTTAATTAGTAAGCTGTTACGCACTTTTTAAAGGGTAGCTGCTTCTAAGCTAACCTCCTAACTATCACAGGAATTCCACTTCCTTTATCACTTAGCTCAAATTTTGGGACCTTAGATGAAGATCAGGGCTTTTTCCCTTTTGACCTTGGAGCTTAGCCCCCAAAGTCTAACTGCCCCCGCCCGTTTACTTTTCGCCATTCGGAGTTTGGTAAAGATACCTACCTTTCGGCACAATATCTCTTCCAGTGCTCTACCTGCGAAAAAAGGCAGGGACGCTAACCCCAAAGCTATTTCGGGGAGAACCAGCTATCACCAAGCTCGATTAGCTTTTCACTTCTTATCACGGCTCATCCCAGAGTGTTGAACGGCTCACGGGTTCGGGCCTCCCCCTCGATTTCTCGCGGGTTCACCCTGGCCATGATAAGCTCGCTTGGCTTCGGGTCTGAGAATATAACTTTAGACGCGCTGTTAACACTTGATTTCTCTACGCCTCCGGGGCATAACCCCTTAGACAAAGTTATACGCTCAACTCGTTGGTTCGTTCTCCAAAAAGTACGCGGTCACCCCCACACCAATCTCGGCAATAATTTCGGTAAGACTAATACTAAAAGGCGAAGCTGACTTCGTCTCTAGGAACTAGTAATACTAATCTATTTGTAAAGATTGGTGTGAGGGCTCCCACTCTTTGTAAGCGTGATGGTTTCAGGTTCTATTTCACCGGGATCACCTCCCTGCTTTTCACCTTTCCCTCACGGTACTGGTTCACTATTGGTGAGGTTGAGTATTCAGCCTTGGCCAGTTAGTCTGGCCTGCTTCCCACAAGGCTCTCTTTCCCCGTGGTACTTAAGAAAAATATCAAGGAGCGTAAAGTTGTTTTCGTCTACAGGACTATTACCTTCTTTGGTTGCCCTTTCCAGGGACATTCAACTAACAAAACCTTACCTAAGTGCTCTCCCTCAGAAGTTTTTGTCTTAAGAACAAAAGCTCCCGACGATAATATCTTACAACCCCGAAGCATAAAATGCTCCAGTTTAGGCTCCTGCCTTTTCCCTCGCCGGTACTAAGGCAATAATTCTTCAATTAGCTCAGGATTAATCCGAACCTGTTGAAGAGTAAACTTCGTTTTCTTTTCCTCCGCTTACTGAGATGTTTCACTTCAGCGGGTACGCTCCAGGCACATAAATTAAATTATATGCTTGGTAATCTCGCTTGTCGCGAAATTAGGTTTTCCCATTCGGAAATCCCCGGATCAAAGGTTGGTAGCCACCTCCCCGAGGCTTATCGCAGACACCCCACGTCCTTCGTCGCCTCAACCTCCCGAGGCATCCACCATCCGCTCATAAGTAACCTTTTTTGGCTAGCAATGAATGATCACATTCATTGATTAATTATTTAATTAATTATTGTTTTTCAAGGTACTTTCCTACTTCATCCATCTTTTATCCATTATTCTGTCAGTAGGACATTATTAAATAATACTTTTTAATAACGAATAAAAGATGGACGGTTAGGCAATCAAAAATCGCTTCCTCGGAAGCGATTCTCTGCGAGGCCTCTTGTTACCAAAACAGGAGGCAACCGATTTGCAGAGCATTAACCGCTTCCTTTACTAAAAATTTTTCTTATTCTTATCATAACCAAATAATATATTATCAAAACCAAAATCAAATGTCAAGTCTTTCTCTTTTCGTCATATTATACAAAATCAAAAAATATTTACCCCATACAGTGTGGGGAAGGCAAGATTTTGGAATTAACGATGAACCAGCGTTCTATCAGTCTAGAAATTAATAATTATTTTAGCCTTTCAATTTCTTTTTAATATCCTGCGCTATTTCAGCAGCCACATCTTTTCCGCCAAGGCCAAAGGCAATAGCTAACATAGCAACTATTCCCACAAAAACAATCTTAATTAGTTCAAAAACCCAATCTGCCCAGTCAAACTTCAACTGTTGGAAAATAGCCAAAATAGCAAAGACCCAAACAGCCCATTTAATAATCACACCCACCAGATGACCGTAGCCCACCTTAATTCCTTCCACTGCTGCTCTAACCACTTTTTCTACAATATCAGCTATAATAACGGCTATTACAAAAATAAGAGCAGCTACAATAACATTCGGAAGATAACGTAAAATATCTCCCAGCAACTCCTTGAATGCCACAAACGGTGTTCCTAAAACCCCTACAGCTGCGTAAAGAAAAGTGATCACTAAAACCCATTTGACAATGGCCCCAATGAAATCTGAGGGGTCGATCTTCATCTCGGCTTTCTCTAATGCTGTTTTCCAACCGGCTCTCTCAAAAAATTGATTTAATTTTATTCTGGTTAAGATTTCAGCCACTAATTTACCAATAATAACCGCAAAAACCCAGCCGATAAGGAAAATAATAATTGCAGCAATCAAGGCGGGAATAAAGCTTAAAAACCCATACCAAAGTTCTAATAAAGCATCGGCGGTTGGAGCGGCCAAGCTATCTACCCATTTTACAAACATAGTATTTTTTATATTTTTAAAATTTTAATTTTCGACCTTTGCAAAGATTAAGATATTATATAATAACCCAAAAAGATCTGTCCAGTGGAAAACTTTTAATGGACCTGAGCGGACTCGAACCGCTGACCTCCTCATTGCAAATGAGGCGTTCTAGCCAGCTGAACTACAGGCCCAAAATTTTGACTGTGGGCGACGAAGGAGTTGAACCTTCCACCTCTTCTTTATCAGAGAAGCGTTCTACCGCTGAACTAGTCGCCCAAATTTTAGTATGGAATTACTAATATCTTTTCATTTTTCTAAAACAAACAGCTTTCTTGCCAAAAAAGTTGGTGGAATTTTTCTTTCAAATATTAATTTTAAATTCAGCTTGTTAAAAAGCTCTTTCCATTCTTGGCCCGTCTTAAAACTTCCGTAGTAGTTATTCTTCTGAAAAATCTTGGCAAACGAGATTCCGTGCAATTTGCTAAATAATTTTGGGAAAAATCCTTCGGGCAGATCCTCGTAAATAATAATTTTGTCCTGGCATACCCGCCTGGCCTCTCTCAGTAGTAACTCATGATTTTTTGTATGATGAAGTACAAAACTTATCAAAACAACGTCAAATGAATCGTTGTTAAAAGGAATATTTTTACCGTCGTAAAGCTGAAAGGGAATTTCTATCACTCTTTTATCTACTATATCTATACCTATTATTTTTGAGTGAAAATAATCCTGAAACTTTTTAGTCACTATCCCAGAACCGCATCCTAAATCTAAAATTTTTGAATTTTTATTAATAAAATGTATGCACTGTTGAGTCATTGTGTCCCCAAAAAACTCGTAAAATTTTGAAAGAACTTTGTAATAAACCATTTTTTGTCTTAGATAAATCTCCTGGAATAGAGGTTTAATTTTATCAAATATCTTTGGTGATAATCTAAGCGATATCCCGTATATAACGCTAAATAAATTTTCTTAAAAATTACTCAACTATATCATCTTCTCTCACGCCTCTTATACTTCTTTTCTTACCCCAAGCTGAAGGAAAATCAAATAAAGGATAGCCGAATATTTTTTCCCTGCGAGCAGAACTTCCTATTAAGGCGTTGGGGAGATATTTTATCGCTGAATAACCGAACTTGTGGTAAAATTTCAGACCAATATCTAAATCTTCTCTATGTCCTTCCATCGGATTTTTATCTAAGCTATATCCGCCAACTGCCCAGAAATCATTTCTATGCAAGCATATGCCGTTCCTCCCAGATATATAAAGCCGTGGTTTAAACCAACGGTTTAAAATCCAATAAGCTCCATGAGCCTGGCTGTCATAACAGCATACTCCGCCATGAGAAATTTTGATTTTGCCCGACAGGGCATTTACCAGCTTTTCCACGTAACTATTTTCCATCAAGCTATCAGCATCAACGAAAAAGAGAGTCTCTCCTCTTGCTTTCTCTGCGCCTTTATTTCTTACAAGAGATAAATTCTTTTCCGGCACACTTATTACAACAGCACCCATCTTTCTTGCAACAAGAGCTGTTCCGTCGGTTGAAAGATTATCAACAACAATTGTCTCAATGTTTCTGTATGTCTGGTGCTTTATCGACGTAATCAATTTAGGTAAGTATCTCTCTTCGTTAAAGGCGGGTATTATTATTGAGACTAAGGGCCCTCGCACTTCTTCCGTAGGCACGGAGCTCAAGGCTTTCAATACTTTCTTCTGCGCCAAGCCTGCTCTAATCCATACTAATAAAATCGAAATAATAAAACTAAATTCTATTATAAATAAAATCACCAAGTAAAAATTCATTTTTTTACCTTAGAAAAACTTCCTATCACTAAGTCAGGTATTAATTTTTTAAAATCGTTAGATCTAATCTTTATTGAAAAACGATAATCACCGCCATTAACGATGATTTTCTGCTGTTTTAGCAAATTTTTATCTATAAAAGTTGGCAAATTCCACAAATTACCAAATGGCGGAATCGCTCCAACCTTCACCCCTTTAATCTTTCTTCTTATTAACAATTCTTTCGCAAAATCAATTTTTTTCTTTTTTGAAATCCTTTTAAGTTTATTTTTATCTAAATTTTTATTAGAAGGGATCAAAACTATAGCTAAGGAACCATTGATTCTCAAAATTAAAGTCTTTCCAATAATTTTCTCAGAAACCTTTAAAGTCTGTACTTTGTCAAAAGCGGTATAAACCGTGCGATGCTCCACTACTTCATGTTTTGCTTTTACCTTTTCTAAAAAACTTAAAATTTTTTTAGGAATTGGCATATTGAAATATTATATCAAAAATAAAAAAGCCGTCAATCGGCCTTTATCAGTCTTTTAGAGTTGCTCCGATATCATAATGATCGATTTTTGAGGTATTCGATCAATACCTTTAGAATTAGTTTGAGAATTCTCACAAACCAATCCCAGTCGACAAACTTTTAAATTAATTGATCCACCGACAGCTTCCGCTACCGGTGCCTTGTTACGACTTCATTCTTGTTACCGACCTTAGCTTGGGCCCTTTTGAGGGACTTCGGCTACTGCCGGCTCCCCTAATGTGACGGGCGGTGAGTACAAGCTTCAGGAACGTATTCATCGCCACATGGCTGATTGGCGATTACTAGCGATTCCAGCTTCATGAGGTCGGGTTGCAGACCTCAATCCGGACTGAGGCCGGATTTGTTGGGATTAGCTCCGCCTTACGGCTTGGCAACCCATTGTTCCGGCCATTGTACCACGTGTGCAGCCCAGGGCATCAAGGGCCACGCTGACTTGGCGTCATCCTCGCCTTCCTCCCGGTTATCCCGGGCAGTTCCCGGTGACAGATAAAACACAGGGTAAGGGTTGCGCAGGTTTTGGCATCTAAGCATGCACTTCAAAGCACCTGCTGACGACAGCCGTGCAGCACCTGCCCCAACGTCCTTGTGGGTAGCTCCGACTTTCATCAGAGTTTCATTGGGGTTTCTAGCCCTGGTAAGGTTCTTCGCTTGTTGTCGAATTGAGCCACATGGTCCACCGCTTGTGTGAAGCCCCGTCTATTCCTTTGAGTTTTAGCCTTGCGGCCGTACTTCCCAGGCGGGACACTTAACGCGTTAGCTTCGCCACCTAAAGGGTCGACACTTCAGATAGCCAGTGTCCATCGTTTAGGGCGTGGACTACCGAGGTATCTAATCTCGTTTGCTCCCCACGCTTTCGTCCTTCAGCGTCAGGGCCGTCCCAGCTGAATGCCTTCGCTTTTGGTGTTCCGGTCGATATCAACGGATTTCACCCCTACACCGACCGTTCCATCAGCCCCTAACGCCCTCTAGCCAGATAGTATTTCTGGCACTCCCAAGGTTAAGCCCTGGGTATTTAACCAGAAACTTTCCTGGCCGCCTACGGACCCTTTACGCCCAATAAATCCGGATAACGCTTGGAGACTCTGTCTTACCGCTGCTGCTGGCACAGAGTTTGCACCTCCTTATTCCTCCGTTAATGTCACCCGAGGGTTCTTCACGGAGAAAAGCTCTTTACACCCCGAAGGGCTTCTTCGAGCACGCGGCGTCGCTGGTTCAGACTTTCGTCCATTGACCAATATTCTCGACTGCGGCCTCCCGTAGGAGTGCGGACCGTGTCGCAGTTCCGCCGTTGGGGAACAAGCTCTCACTTCCCCTACCCGTCATCGCCTTGGTAGGCCATTACCCTACCAACTAGCTGATAAGTCGCAGACCAATCCTCAACCGGTAATCCTTGCGGACACCATTTACCGAGCACATAAATTACGTACTCGGACTATCACGAATTAGCCAATCTTTCGACTGGTTATGCGTGTGTTGGGGGTTTGTATCTACGTGTTACTAACTCGTTTGCCACTCCCCCCACCACTTTGACCTGAATTTTTATGATTAACCTTATTTTTGGTTTTCTCTTTGAATTAAAGCCAAGGTGGTAGGGGGCGTTCGACTTGCATGCCTTATCCACGCCGCCAGCGTTCATCCTGAGCTAGGATCAAACTCTCAAATAAAATTTACCCTGTTAAATGCCGCAAAAGCGGCAATTCTGTGAACAGAATTATTAAACAGGGTGAATCGGAGCAACTCTAAAAAACTGAACGAATCATAGTAATTTCAATTTTCAATGTGCTTTCCAGATTATCAAAAATCAGGAAGAGACTTCCTGATTTCTATATCTTTATCTCGTGAACATTCTTTACTATTCGCAACCGCGCTTTTTCTTTTTCTTTTTAACCATAGGTTTATCTTTTATTGCGTCTCTTCAAGTATCATTTTAGCTTTTTCAAAAAATTTGTCAAGACTCTAAGCCGTCCCCGAGGCTCGAACTCGGAACCTTTTGTTTACAAAACAAATGCTCTGCCATTGAGCTAGGACGGCAATGCTATTTCTCTTCTCTAATCTTCTTTATCTCTTCCCAATAATTATCCTCACCTAACTTCTTCTTTTTAGTCTTTTGATTTTGCCAATCGACAGACTGAGAAGAAAAAGGTTTCTTTTTCGACCTTTCTCTTAATTTCCGAAGCCAGCTAGATGTTTGATTATCGGTCTTCAGGGTTAAAACTCTAATTTTAGAAATAAATTTTTGCAAGAGTATCTCATAAGAAAAATTTTTTAAAGGAGACGACTCTTCAGTCTTTTGCTTTAATTCCAAACTGAATGATTTGTCTTCCTCTGATGAAGTTTCCGGTAACTTAACCAGAAGCGGAATCTTTCGCCATACAATCAATCCTGCGCCTGATAGGCTACAAATTAAAATAATTATCGCAATTGTCTCAATCATTATATTTCGTATCTGACAAATCTTTTTATAATAATATTTTCTCCTAATTTGGCAATATATTCATCAATCACGTCTTTTATCGTTTTTGTTTCGTCCCTTATCCAGGGTTGATCAAAAAGCGGAGTTTCTTCTGAAGGAGTAATAGCGGTAATTTGTAGAGCTAATTCATGGGCCAACTTTTGGAAATCAGAGCTTTTAGCAACGAAATCGGTTTCGCAACAAAGCTCAATCATCGCTCCGATCTTCTTGTTAGAATGAATGTAGCTTTCAATTATTCCCTGTTTTGCCTCTTTTTCTATCTTCTTTTTGGCAAAATCTTTCCCCCACTGCCTTAAAATCTTTTTTGCCTTCTGGAAATCGCCTTTGGCTTCTGTCAAGGCCTTCTTACATTCAGAAATAGAAACTTCTGTTTCTTCTCTTAATTTTTTAATCTGATTAATATTCACCATAAACTTAAAATTATTTAATCTTGAGTTTTAGGTTGTGGTTTTTCCTTCTTCGCTTTAAGCTTTGTATTTAAAATTATCTCTTTTATTTTATCCAATATATATTTTACTGAGCTCATGGCATCATCATTGGCTGGGATTGGATAATCGGCCAAGGTTGGGTCAGTGTTGGTATGAGAAATAGCAATGATTTTTATTCCTTTCATCGCCGCTTCTTTGACCGCTAGATCATCTTTTTTCATGTCTAAGACCAAGATGGCGTCAGGCAATGTTTGTAAATTTTTTATCCCGCCAAATTTTATTTCCAAGTCGCGCAACTCCTCATCGATTTTAGTTCGTTCCCATTTTGTATACTTCTCCAGTTCTCCCTCTCTTTTCTTTTTTTCCAATTCTTTAAAATAGGCTATCCTCTTTTTCATTATTTCAAAATTGGTAAAAGTTCCTCCTAGCCATCTTTCTGTCACGTAAGGCAAGGCTAGCTCTTGAGCAAAAGCTTCAACAAGGCTTTTAACCTGGACTTTGGTACCAATTATCAACAAAATTTTGTTATCCAGAACTAATTGCTGAATGAACTTCAAGGCTTCTTCTAGTTTCTCTTTTATCTTTTCCAAATCGATAATATGAATAGTATTTCTTACACCAGCTAAATAGGGTATCATTTTTGGATGAATCTTAGAAATTTTGTGTCCAAAATGAAGGCCAGCTTGAGCCATCTCCTCAGTGTTAATATCAAAACCAAGTTTTTTCTCCTTTGTTTCTGGCATATAAATAAATTCAATTTAATAATATTATCAAAATCTAAAAAACAAATCAAGGGTTGCTTTCCCTGATAATATATTGTAATATTACACTATATGAAAAAAGGTATCCATCCCAAGTACTACCCAAACGCTAAGGTTAAATGCGCCTGCGGAAACATATTTACCGTTGGTTCAACCAAAGAGTTTATTGAGATTGAAATTTGTTCAAAATGTCATCCTTTTTATACTGGTAAAGAAAAGATTATCGACGCCTTAGGCAGGGTTGAAAAATTCAGAAAAAGATTGGCAAAGAAGAAGAAATGAGTGATACTAGTTCACGAATAGAATATTAATTATACGAATATTGGTATCGTCTTGTTTATGCCCGATATTACGGAAATAAAAAAGGAATATAATGAGGTTCTACAACAGCTCGCTGACCCCGAGCTGATTTCTGATAGGGACAAAAGTGATAACCTAATGAAAAGAAAAAATTATCTTGAAAAAATTATTAACAAGGAAAAGGAAATTAAGGACCTAGAAAGTAAAATTGAAGAAAATAAAACAATTTTGAAATCCCAAGAAGAAAAAGAGCTTTTTTCTCTAGCCGAAACCGAGATAATTCAACTAGAGGAAAGGAGAGAAATATTGGAAGAGGAATTAAGAAAATTTTTATCAGAATCTCAAGAAAAAAATTGCACCGTTAAGGCGGTAATTATAGAAATCAGGGCGGGAGCCGGGGGAGAAGAAGCGTCTTTATTCGTTGCTGATCTTTTTAAAATGTATTCAAAATATGCTAACCTTCAAAACTGGGAAGAAAAGCTTTTAGATTCCCGACCAAGCTCTTTAAATGGTTTTAAGGAGATCGTTTTTGAAATTTCCGGCAATGAAGTTCTTTCAAAAATGAAAACAGAAGCTGGGGTCCACCGTGTTCAAAGGATACCGGCTACCGAAAAATCGGGCAGGATTCATACTTCCACAGTTTCTGTAGCGGTATTGCCAAAACCTCAAAAGGGGAAAATCACCATCAACCCCGGTGAATTAAAGATTGATACCTACAAATCTTCGGGTCCGGGCGGCCAATATGTCAACAAAAGAATGACAGCCATAAGGATTATCCATTTGCCCACGGGTTTAGTGGTTACTTCACAAACAGAAAGAAGTCTTCAGCAAAACCGGGAAAATGCCTTAAGTATTCTGGAAGCAAAACTTTTAGAAAGAAAAGAAATGGAAGCAACCGTTAAAATGGGTCAAGAAAGAAGACTGCAAATTGGCAAGGCCCAGAGAGCAGAAAAAATAAGAACTTATAATTTCCCTCAAAATAGGGTCACCGATCACAGAATAAAAAAATCCTTCCATAATATAGAAGAAATCATGGAAGGCAAACTGGAACCGATAATAAGAGCCCTCTCGTCAGCCGTGATTAAGGAATAAAAACCAAACGAAGACACTGGTCAGATATTGTTCCCTTGTCGATGAAAATTTGAAGACAGTTCGCTCGTTGTACGACGGTACTATCGTAAGCCAATAGGCCGGGCGCTCCAAAATATCTTCCGGCAGCCAACAATTCATTCGAAGCGGCACCCAAGTCGCGCAAATATAGGCCAGCTGCTAAAAATGAGTCGCGGACGCTCCAAGGATTTGCCGATGAGCTCCCAGTAATTGAAGAAACCCGATCTTTTATCAGCATCCAAGTAGAGGGGATAAACTGAGCCGGTCCCATAGCTCCTCCCCATCCGTAATTAGGACCCCTACCAACATCAATCCAACAGGAAACGGGGGTGCGAAGGGGGTCCCTCCCAAGTTCTTTAGTAATCTGTAAAAAAGCTGGTAAATCACGCGTAGGATTAATTCCGCGGGGAAATTGCCTGTTATTTGCAATATGATATGTTGTACCAGAATTCAGGTCCGCAAGATAACACTGCCCGACATTTCTTGCGAGAGCTGATTCTTGAGTAATAATTGATAAAAGAAGGGCCGGCCGCACCCCTGTTTGCTGTTGTGCCCATTTAGCTATTTCAAGTGCCTCGCCAAAAGTGGGCATCTCAACTTCTGGAATGCCGGCTAGTTGAAATATTCTTGCTCTAATCTCTGATGCTCGCTGCTCGCTGATTTCTTTCTGTTCAATGTACTGCTGGTGCTGGGCCTCAGTCATGCCCATTAACTTCTCTTGTTCTTTTCTGACGGCTTCCGATTCCTGCTTTTGATACGCTAGGGATCTAACTGTTTCTTCCAAGCTGTCTTTTTCTCCGCCTAATTTGCCCTTTTGCTCTTCTAGGCTAAATTTTAAATCTTTAATATTTCCAAGAAGCTCTTGGCTTTTTAAATTAAGGGTTTCTAAGGCCATCAAATTATCGAAGAAACCAGAAAGCGTTTCTTCGGAAAGTAAAACCTCAACTAAAGATTTTTGGTCTTCCTCATAAATAGTTCTTAATGTTCCGGCTAGTTTTTTTCTCAAATCTTCAATTTTTAAAGAAGTGGTTTCAATTGAACCCTCGGTATCCTGAATCTGCAAGCCAAGATCCTTAATAATTAAATTACTCCGGCGAATTTCCAGATCTAATTGGTTGATTTTACTTTTTAAGGCACTTATTTGCTGTCTTAGGCTTTGTATTTCAGTCTCGGTCCGGGTAATGTCTTTTTCGTATTGTTTGATTTTTTCTTCCAGCTCTTTTAATTCTTTTTCCAGCTGTGCTCTTTCCTGCTCAGGAGTCATCTCCGCTAGGACAAAGAACGACGGCAGAGCTACAGCTAATATAAGGGTCAGTAATAAAGCTATCTTTAGAATGCGAAGGGGCATAAGTTAAAATTTCTAATTATTATAATTTATAATTACTTATTTTCTTCAACTTCTTCCTCTGGCTTCTCCTCTCCTTCTATCTTCTCTACTTCCTCAACTTTTTCTTCTATCGGTTTTACTAATTCTTCCTCAATTTTCTCAAGAGGCGAAACGAAAGCAACAATTTCTTCAGGATCTTTCAAAATTTTCACGCCTTCCGGCGCCCTCAAATCTTTAACTAAAACACGATCTTCAAAGGTTTCGAGGCTTCCGATATCTGTCTTAATCTCATGAGGAAGCTTTTGAGGCAAAGCTTTTATCTCAAGCTCGGAAATATTTTTAACCAAGGTTCCGCCTAACTCTTTTACCGCTATTGGTTCTCCTTCAAAAACTATTGGTACGGTCACCTCTACTTCTTCTTCAAGTCGCGGTTGGTAAAAATCAACATGAATTAGCTTTTCCTCTAGAGGATCTCTTTTTAGATCGTGGATTAAAACTAAAAACTTCTTTCCATTTACCTCCAAAGAAATCAAAGAGCTTTCTCCAGCTGTATTATAAACCTTCTCAAAACTTTTATAGTCCAATTCTAAAGGTAGGGCTGATTTTATTTCGGGCCCATACAAAACCGCCGGCAAAATGCCTTTCTTTCGGAGAGTTTCCGTTTTTTTACCAAATTCTTTTCTAATTTTTGCCGATAAGCCTAGCATTACTCTGTTTTTATTTTATCATGAATTCATTCTTTAGATAGACAAGTTATTTAGATTTTTTAATAACGAATTTCTTTTCCAGTTCTTTAAGACTTGCCACAACTCCAGTGTATTCCAATTCAGACATAGACAGCATAGCTGCTCCATAAAATCCTTGTCGCCGTATTTCTTCTGCTTTCCTAGAAACAGAATGTCTAACATAATCCCAGTAAGGATGGTCAAAAGCATCGGCTGGCTCAGTTAACTTGCCATCTTTTACTGAGAACCCTAAACAACTCACTACAGGTGGCCCGTCAAAAAAGGAGATAGCTGAATTTTTTTTAACCGGCATTAAAGGGCCAATATGAGAGCCACGCATAAATCCTGCGACATAAGGACCTATGGTGTAGGGAGATAGGACTTCGCCGGTGGCCGGGAAATCTTTCTGTGTCCTGATTAAAGCTACCGGATCATCCTTGCCAACGTACTTGCCGGCTATGTTATGGAGCCGAGTAGTACTAACTGATGCTGTCTGCTCTTTTGAGGCTCTTGACCAAATTGATTCTACGACGAATCTACCAGGTTCCCGCAATAAAACAGCAATATCATAAATATTTTCTGGTGTATAAAGTTCAATAAATCTATCAGCTTTAGTATAAGCTACGTCCATTATGACGAATTTGAATCCTTTTTTAATTTCTGGGGAAAGCAAAAGTCCGGCATTATGCATGGGATCGGCAAAGGTCAAATACAGAGAGAGATTGTAGGCGCCGGGCTCGGTTTTATCTGCAGCAAACATTAGAAAGGATTCGGCCGGTCTTTCCTCAATATCAAGCTCAGCTACCGCTGGACCCATACCCTTGACATTGCCCGTAAACCCCTCTTTGAGCAAATCTTGGCCGGCACCGTAAAGCCCTTGCGCTTTGGCAACTTTGGTACCGGCCACAAAAGCATCCCAGCAGAGCTTGTGAACCTTACTATCTAAGGTGCCTCTTTTGTGGGTACTCAGGATGGCAATATCATCCCCGGTGTGTCCAACATAATAGTCAATCAACAGTCCTTTGCCTTTTTCTTTGATATAATTTTCGACTGACTGCAATAACTTTTGGCTCGGTTTGATATGCCCGCCAATACTCCCAATGTCTGCTTTAATGATAGATAAAGTAATTTTCGCCATATTTTTATTATCTTTACGCCATTAGAACCTTCATATTTCGAATATTCTTCTTAAATACAGAGTTTCTAACGGGATTTAAATTTAATTTTTGTTTGACCTTTTCATATATTATAATTATATCTTATTTCTTAATTTTAGCCAAAGTTAAAATGGTTTTAATGACCGTGTCGGGGTTCAAGGAAATTGATTCAATCCCCTCTTTCATTAAAAATTTGGCGAATTCGGGAAAATCACTTGGTGCCTGACCGCAGATACCTATTCTTTTCTTCTTTTTCCTACAAATTTTTATCACCTCGGCAATCATTTTTTTAATCGCTTCATTTCTCTCGTCAGAAATAGAGGCGATTTGAGCATTGTCCCGATCCACTCCTAAAGTTAATTGGGTCAAGTCATTTGAACCGATGCTCATTTCGTCAAAAATCTCTAAAAACCTTTCGGCTAAAACAACATTAGAAGGGATTTCACACATCATACAGATCCTTAAACCGTCTTTTCCTCGTTCAATCCCTTTCTCTTTCATTAGCTTTAACACTTTTTCTCCTTCCTCTACTGTACGACAGAAAGGGACCTCGGGGATTATATTTTTTAATCCAAACTCCTCTCTGGCTTTTTTGATTGCTTGACATTCCATTTCAAAAGCGGGTTTAAATTTTTGATCGTAATATCTTGAAGCACCCCGCCAACCCATCATTGGATTTGATTCCTCAGGTTCAAATAATTCTCCGCCAATGAGGGCTCTATATTCATTAGTTTTGAAATCCGAAAATCTGACAATGACCGGCTTTGGGTAAAAAGCAGCGGCTATTTGAGCGATCCCTTCGGCCAGTTTATCAATAAAATATTGATTTTTATCTTCGTAGCCAACGGTAATTTCTTCGATCCGGTTTTTAAGTTTTCCATCTTTTAAGGTTTTAAAATGATATAAAGCCAAGGGATGAATCCTGATTTTCTCCGCCAAGATAAATTCAATTCTGGCGAGACCCACTCCGTCATTTGGCAAAAATGAAGTCTTGAATGCAATATCGGGAGCACCAATGTTAACCATTATTTTTGTTTTTAGGTTCGGAATCTTTTTTAAATTATATCTTTTAACTTCAAAGGGGACTTTCCCTTCAAAGATTCTTCCGTTTAATCCCACCGTGCAATCTACGGTCACTTCCTGGCCACTTCTTAAAGTCCTTGTTGCTTCTTTTGTCCCCACTATTGCCGGTATACCTAACTCTCTTCCGATAATGGCGGCATGGCAGGTCTTTCCGCCTTCGTCGGTAACGATAGCCGAAGCAATTCTCATAGCAGGAACCCAATCTGGGTCGGTCATTTTTGTCACCAAGACTTCTCCTTTTTTAAATTCTTCAATTTTAGAAACGTCGGCAATCACATGCACTTTTCCTTGACCAACTTTATTCCCAATGCTAATACCGGTTAAAACTGGCTTTTTTATTGTTTTTATTTTGTATTCTTCTAAAATTCTGGTCTCTGTCGGAGCATGAACGGTCTCCGGTCTCGCCTGGACAATAAATAATTGACCTGTTTTTCCATCTTTGGCCCATTCAATGTCCTGAGGAAACTGATAATGTTTCTCAATTATCACTGCCCATTTAGCTAGAGTCAGAACCTCTCCATCGGTTATAGAAAATCTCGCCTGGTCATTTTGAGAAACACTGACTTCTTTCAGCCCTCCAGTCTTTCCGTAAATATACTTTTTTGTTTTCCTCCCCAAATCCTTAATAATAATCGGCTTAAATCCTTTTTTCAGAGTAGGTTTGAAAACATAAAACTCATCGGGAGTAATTTTCCCCTTAACAATCATCTCGCCAGCGCCAAAAATTGAGTTAATCAGAACAATATTGGGAAACCCTGTTTCGGTATCCAGAGTAAACATCACCCCCGAGGAAGATAGGTCACTTCTTACCATTTTCTGAACTCCCACAGAAAGGCCGAGCTTAAGATGAGAAAGTTTTTTTTCTTCACGATAGGCAATAGCCCTATCGGTAAAGGTAGAAGCAATAGATTCTTTTATCGCTTCTAACAAATTATTTTCTCCAGAAATATTTAGATAAGTCTCGAATTGACCGGCAAAAGAAGCGCCAAGTGTGTCCTCGGCAACCCCTGAAGTCCTCACCGCAACATCAGGATTTGAAACGTATTTCTTTCCCAGGTCTCGATAAGCATTAACTATCTCTTTCTTTAAATCATCCGGAAATTCTCCTTTTAGGATGGCACTGCGAGATAGTTCCCCAGTTCTTTGCAGGCTTTTAATACTTCTGGGATTAAATTTTTGAAAAATATTTTTTAACTTTTTATCAATTCTATTACTCTTTAAATAATGCCAGTAAGCCGCGGTAGTCAAGGCAAAACCATCTGAAAGGTTAACGCCTTTCTTGATTAACTTAGAGAACATCTCCCCTAGAGAAGCATTCTTTCCGCCAACTAAAAGAATGTCTCTTTTTGAGATTTCTTTAAACCAAAGGATATATTTTTGTGACTTTTTAGTCATTTTTTATTTTTTGTTTAATTCCCTCTACGCTTTCGGGATTAGCTAAAGTGGATAAATCACCTAATTCCTCTCCTGTAAATAATCTTTTTAGAATTCTCCTCATAATTTTCCCGCTCCTTGTCTTTGGCAGGTCCTCAACCAAATAAATTTCTTTTGGCAAAGCAATGGGACCTATCTCTTTTCTAATCTGTTCCACCACTTCTTTTTTAAAATGTTCTAGATTCTCTGCCCCTGTATAACAAATAAAGGCGACGGGTACTTCTCCTTTAATTTCGTCTGGGATTCCCACTACTGCTGACTCAGAAATTTCTGGGTGTTTATTTATGGCATTCTCTAGCTCTCCGGTGGCAACCCTGTGGCCAGCCACTTTAATCACGTCATCAACTCTGCCAATAATGCGAATTAAGCCGTTCTCGTCTTTAAATGCTCCGTCAGAAGTAAAATAAGTCTCTTTACTATACTGGCTCCAATAAGTTTCTAAATACTTTTCCGGATTTTTGTAAACTCCCCTCAATAACCCTGGCGTAAAGGGAGGCAATAAGACTAAGTTCCCTTCTTTTCCTGGTAGACAACTTTTTCCTTCATCGTCAAAAATATCAAATTTTGTCCCCGGAAATGGTAAACCAGTAAAGGTTGGCTTAAAGGGACCAATTCCCGGCAAAGAGGTAATTAAAATTCCGCCTGTTTCTGTTTGCCACCAGGTATCAACAAGAGGACATCTCCCCTTCCCGACCTCATTAAAATACCAGAGCCAGGCCCCTTCATCAATCGGTTCCCCAACCGAACCCAATAATCTTAATGTTTCAAATTTATAATCTTTAAGAATTTCTGTTCCGTATCTCTCAAACATCCTGATGGCCGTGGGGGCAGTATAAAAAATTGTTACTTTATGCTCTTCAATAATTTTAGCCCATCTGTCTGGCGCTGGAAAATCAGGAGCACCTTCAAAAATTAAGGTTGTTATTCCGTTGAGCAATGGGCTGTAGCAAGTATAAGAATGGCCCGTAATCCACCCCAAGTCAGAAGTACACCATAATATGTCCTCGGGATGAAAATCAAAAATCCATTTTCCTGTCCAGTATGCCTGAACCGTATAGCCGCCGCAGTTATGAACAATTTGTTTTGGCCGGCCGGTACTTCCGCTAGTTGCTAATAAGAATAGTAAATCTTCTGAATCCATTATTTCTGCCTCGCATTTAGTGTTTTCATCTTTAATTAATTCATCCCACCATAAATCTTTTCCTTTCTGCCAGGGGATTTCATTTACTGCTCGTTTTACGACAATTACCCTCTCAATTTTTGTTCCTTTAATTCCCTCGTCAGCACCTTGCTTTAAATTAATAATTTTCCCCCTTCTATAGTAGCCGTCGGCTGTTATTAAAATTTTAGCTTCTGAACCCTGTAACCGTATTTGTAAGGCAGAAGAGGAATAAGCTGAAAAAACTACCGTATGCACGGCCCCAATTCTAGCACAGGCAAGCATAGAAATTATTATTTCTGGAACCATGGGTAAATATATTCCTACCCTATCTCCTTTTTTAATGCCTAACTTTTTAAGAGCATTGGCAAACTGAGAGACCAGAGAGAAAAGGTCCTGATAAGTGAAAATTCTGGAGGGCTGATCAGTCGGCTCAGGCTCCCAAATTAAAGCTGTTTTATCTTTTATTTTGTCCCAACCCTGAGGGCTACCTTCAAAAATACTTGAGGTAATGTTTATCTTTCCGCCCAAAAACCATTTAAAATAAGGAGGAGTGTGTTCAAATGGCTTTTGCCATTTTTTGAACCAAAAAAGCTCCCTGGCTAATTTCTCCCAAAATTTAACTGGGTTTTTTTCGCCTTCTTTGTAAATTTTTCTATCGTTTACCCAAGCCTTATTTTTGAACCTTGTGGTTGGATAATATAAACCTCCTTTCTTAAGCATAGTTGTTATATTTTTTAATGAATATATTATAATTATAAATCAAATAAAAAAATGGGGCAACGCCCCAGGGGGTTTTTTAATCTGCAGGCTAAACATTAAATTTGCTTGCCGACAAATTCGGCAAACTCCGCTAAGCGACAAGCATAAGCCCATTCGTTGTCATACCAGGCTAAGATTTTAATTAAATTATTATCAATCACTCTGGTGTTATCCGCATCAACTATAGCCGAATAGGAATTACCAATATAATCGGAAGAGACCAAAGGAGCATCTTCCACCCCTAAAATTCCTTTTAATTTCACATTTTGGCTTGCCTTTTTGAGAATAAAATTAACCTCTTCTGCCGTGGTCTTTTTCTCTGTCTGGCAAACTAAATCCACAACAGAAACCGTAGGGGTAGGTACTCGTATGGCAATACCATCCAATTTCCCTTCAAGCTCGGGTAGGACCCGACCTAATGCTTTGGCCGCTCCCGTGCTCGTCGGAATAATATTTAAAGCAGCTGCCCTCGCTCTTCTTAAATCCTTATGGGGCAAATCCAAAATTCTCTGGTCGTTGGTATAAGAGTGGATCGTGGTCATAAATCCTTTAATAATTTTAAAATTATCGTTCAAAACCTTAGCTATAGGGGTCAAACAATTAGTGGTGCAAGAGCCCATATCTATAACTTTATCTTTTTTAGAATCAAATTTTTCCTCATTCACTCCCAGAATATAACAGGGAATTTTTTCCGGATCCTTTGAGGGAGCTGAAATAATTACTTTTTTAGCACCAGCTGCCAAATGCTTTTCTGCTTTTTCATAATTTCTAAAAACTCCGGTACATTCCAGAACAATATCAATACCCATTTCTTGCCAAGGTAATCTACTCGGATCGGTCTCTGCAAAAACCTTAATCCTTGTTCCTTTTGAAGTCCCGTCCACGAATAATTCGCCGTCTGTGGCCTTGATCGTCTTTTTCCAGATCCCGTAAACCGAATCGTATCTTAAAAGATGGGCCAGGGTTTTGGAATCGGTCAAATCATTAACAGCCACCACTTCTAAATCGGGATGATTATTAATTATCCTCCGAAAAGTGGGTCGGCCGATACGGCCAAAACCATTAATAGCTATTTTAACCGGCATGAAATCATTCTTTAATGTTTAATAATTGACAAATTCTTTTCTTGTCAAACCCCGCTACCATTTCTCCGTTTATCTCCACTACCGGTACTCCCATCTGGCCTGATTTTTTAATTATTTCTTCCTTAAGTTTCTCGTCTTGAGAAACATCGATTTCTTCAAATTGAATATTGTTTTCCTTCAGAAATTGTTTTAAAGTAACGCAATAAGGACACAAAGAAGTGGTAAAAACAATTATTCTGTCTTGGGATTTTTTTTCCATTTAATTATATCGGGTTTAACTATTCGCAGCTCCCCTCGCTCGAAGAGCCTATGTCAAGACCGAAACCAGGAGAAAAGGACTCTTCTGAAAGATTTTGAGAACATTCAGAAGGCGGCGCATTAAAAGTCTGACAAATTACTTCTTTGAACTTTTCCGGCGTTCTTTCAAAATCTGGGATAACCGTGCATTTTATATCTCCCTCGGGGCAATATTGCTGATTTTGAACAATAACTGAATCGTTTATCACTATAGTTGGTGAACCTCCGACTCCATATTTATCATTCAAATCTTTCTGAACATCAAATTTGGGATAATAGCCGTTTAACCAGGTGCTTTTATCGTTGTATAATTCGGTAACCTTGTATGTCTCGTCGGTCTGGGAAATACAAGAATCCATTTTATTTTTATCAATATCAGCTCCGTTAAGGCATTCTTCAAAATTTCCATTCTTAACAAAACAATTCAAATAACTATAGTACTTTTCTTTTTCTTCTTTTTGAATACAATATTGCCTTAAGTTTTCATCTATCTCTTCTTTTTCGTGCATTATATAATTAACAAAATATATTCCCATGTCAGCTTTGTCTTTTAACAAATCGTAAACTGGCAAAAACATCTTCTGCGCCTGTAAGCCGTACGGGCAATACGACATGACAAAAAGTTTAACATCGGGCCTATCACTTTTCATCACTTCTTGCGTTAAGGAAGAATCTAAATTAACTCCTTCCTCGGGAAATAGGAGCTTGCCATCTTTTGTTATGTAAGAAGGGAATTCCTCATCTTCAATTTTAAGCTGGATTTTATACATTCCGCTCTCCTCTATTATGTTTACTAGAGAAGCTATCATACCTTCCGGCAGCAAATTCTTATTAATAAAGTTAATTGCTTTCTCTCCAGCCTCCTCAGCAGAAAGAGTTCCTGGTTGCGCTTCCGTCGGAGCACTTTTTCCTTGATTAACAAAAACTACTGCGCCGGCAATCAAAACTCCAGCAACGATAATGGCTATCGGTATTAATTTTTTGTTTATTTCTTTTGTCATATTATATTATTTGTTTATTTTGCTATTACAGGGCTAATTATACAATAAATTTTACTTATTGTAAAGAAGAACCTTCTGCATTAAATGTAGCTGTTTTATCTTGCCTAATTTTCCTTTCTGGCAGGCTTTTTCGGAAAACTCCTTAATGTTATCAGCTCTCATTTTATCACTATAAATCAAAATTGGGAAGAGTCTTGAACAATGTCGTTTTAACTCAGAACAGGTAGCATGGTCACCTGTAACCACAATTAAAGTTTTTTTTAATTCGAGTAAGGGTTTTAAATTTTTATCAATTCTTTCAATGAACTTCTTCTTCCCAAAATAATTCCCGTCTTCGGCTAAGCTATCAGTTGCTTTTATGTGTAAAAATACGAAATCGTGATTTCTGATGGCTTTTTTGGTAGCCAAAAATTTTCCTCTTAAATTGGTGTCAGCGAAACCGGTAGCTCCCTTGACTTCAACTAAATCCATGCCTAAAATTTTCCCAATCCCTTTGTAGAGCCCGCCTCCCGCAATACAGCCAGCTTTTAAACCGTGCTTCTCTTTAAAAGAGGGAATTTTTCTTACCTCTCCGGCTCCTCTGACCAAAAGATAGTTAGCTGGTAAAAGTTTTTGCTTTTTCCTTTTTTTGTTGAAGGGGTGATTCTTTAAAATTTGGTGGGCTTTTTCTAAAAATTCATTCAAGACATGAGCTGTAAATTCTGCTTTTCCTCTCTCCCTTTCTCCACATTTCCCAAAAATGCAAATGGGAAAAATTTTTCTAACCTTCTCCCCCACCTTATGAGGATCTCCGTCGGTAATAGCCGAAGACATATTCTTTCCTCTTAGAACTAATACTATCCGATGACCGTAAGATTTTTTAATCAAAACATTAACTCCTTTAATTCTAATTTTAGAAATAGCTTTAACAAGAGATTGGGTCTTTTCAATTCTACCTGCTCTTCTATCAATAATTTTGAAATTTTCATCCACTGTTCCAAAATTTGTCCTCAGGGCAACATCCCCTTTTTTTAATTTAATGCCAATCCCGGCTGCCTCATAGGGGCCTCGACCCAAATAATAAATTTTTGGGTCATAACCGAAAAGGGCAAGGTGACAAGTGTCAGATGCCGGCTTCTCTCCTATTTGCCAAGGCTCGACCAATCCACAAATTCCCCTTCGGGTCAGCCAATCTAAATTTGGAGTTTCAGCGACCTCCAAAGGTGTTTTATTTCCTAAAGCCAGAATAGGTGCATCACCAAGCCCGTCAAGAACAATAAGAATAATCTTCATAACTCTTCTGAAATTTTTGATAACCGATTATATTTTGCTACTCTTTCGCCTCGGGCGGGAGCACCGGCTTTAATGAATTCGGCGCCAATACCTACGGCAAAATCGGCAATAAAGTCATCACAGGTTTCGCCAGACCGGTGGGAAACCATTATTTTCCAGCCGAATAACCTAGCTAATTTCGCCGCCTCCAAAGCTTTTGTCACTGTTCCGGTTTGATTGATTTTCAGCAAAAGGCCGTTACAAGCTTTCTCTTGATGAGCCCTTTTTATCTTTTTGGGATTGGTAACCAAGAGGTCATCTCCGATTATGGTTATTTTTTTGCCCAATTTTTCGGCAATTTGCCGGAAATTAGACCAATCATCCTCGGCAAAAGGGTCTTCTAAACCAATAATCGGATATTTTTTAACCAAGTTTTGGAAATAATCAAAATTATAGATTTGCTTTTTCTCTTCGGAGAACTGAGAAGCAGCCACGTCTATAATAATTTTCACACTGTATTGGGATAAAAGATCTAAGGCTTCCTCTGGAGAGTCGAAGGCCGGGGCGAAACCGCCTTCATCCCCTACGTTTTTGCCTAGTTTTTTTCTCAAATCCTGATAAATTTCCGAAGCTTTTTTCGTGCTACAGACAACCATAAATTCCTGAAAATCTAGGTTATTGGAAGCGTGCGCCCCACCGTTAATCACATTAAAGGCGGGGTTCGGTAAATTAATAGATAGACTATCGGAAATTTTATTAATATATCTCCAAAGAGGTATTTTCTCTGCGGCAGCTCCTGCGCGACAAACAGCCATAGATAATGGGGTAATAGCATTAGCACCGAACTTTTCAGGAGCCAAAAAATTATCGATCTCCTGTTGGTTAATAATATCTTTTCCTTTTAATTCAGGAGCTATAATTTCATTAATATTCTTAATTGCTTCTTGAGGCGTAACAACCGGTGCCTCATATTTTCCAATAGACGCGCCCGATGGCGCCGAATCCCTAAATAAACCCTGTGGAGTTTCCAAATCTACCTCTACCGTCCAACTTCCCCGGGAGTCTAAAATTTCCCTGGCTAAAATTTTTTTTATTTTTGGATTCTGTTTCATAAATTTAATTAACTATTTTAAATAGATCTTTCTTTCTGACTTGGAGCAAAAATAATAAAAATAATGATACCTCCAAAAATAAATAATATATCCCTCCAAATAGAGCCAATATTTAAAAAAACAAAATCGAACAAAGCGCCTATAATCACAATTAAAGAAAGGATAATAAACCCTAAAGTTTTTCTTTTAGTATAAACATCTTGGGCTTTCTGAAATTGCTCAAAAAAAATGAAAATTGCCGGAATAAAAGCAATAAGAAATAAAGAAGCTCGTAAATTTATAGCAAAACTAGAAACTATTGGAGCACCCCAATTTATCGCTCCGCTCGGTTCTAAAAAAGGGTTAAATGGAATAAAAATAGTTAAATAAGTAGAAATCATTCCTAAAAGAAAAACTGGAATAAATCCTAACCAGGGAGAAACTTTAGGTGAAAATTTAACATAAACCGAGAAATAAGCCATTATTGAGAAAGCAAGAGCCTGCAAAAATCCTCCAAAATTTACTGTGAATCTCAAAAAAAATAAATTTTTAACAAAAAACAATCCGCCTATCGCTTTAATAAGAACGAATAGCCAAAAAATTGAAAAGATATAGAATAAAAGTTTGGAAACAATATCTTTCTCTTTTTTCCAATACTGGAAAACCCGATAGACAAGAGAGCCTATAGCAAAAGAAAGGATTAAATAAGCGAATCCGGTGATGGAATAACTCATAATTTATTTGAGGTTTTAATATAATAAGAAGATGGTCCAGACAAGGGGCGGGGCATGGTTAAAATAAGTGTAATGAAAAGAATGATACTACAAACAATAAGAGCTATATCTCTCCCTATGGCACCTAAGTTAAAAGTATTAATAAATAAAAAATCAAAAGAGGCGACTATCAGTATAAATAAAAAGGCGAGACCTAATCCAAGAGATTTTGCCCTGATATAAGGGTCTTCTGAATTTTTAAATTGTGAAAGAAAAATAATAGATAACGGGATAATAGTAATGAGTGAAAGAAAAAGTCTCAGAGACGATACAAAAACGGCCATAGAACTAGATGGAAAGCCCCAATTAATAGCTCCACTCGCTTCAAGAAAGGGATTAAATTGAAGTAAAACGACACTCAAAATTGCGGCAATTAGTCCTAAAACAAGAACCGGAATAAAACCAAGCCAAGGAGAAATCTTAGGAAATTTAAGATAAATAATATGATAAGCTATAACGGCGAAAATAAGCGCTTGGATAAAAACGCCGACCTCTATTTTTTTTGATAAAACAGGAGGAAGAGGGCTATCGGCAAAAAATAATCCACTAATTGCGTCAATTAAAACAAACAATCCAAAAAGGCTGGCAATATAAAGCGCCTGTTTAGAAACAGCAGATTTTTCTTTCTTCCAGTACTGAAAAAGGCGATAAATTAAAAATCCCACAGGAAAAAGTAAAACTAAATAAGCAACACCAGTAATAGAATAACTCATAGTTTACTTGAGCTTTTAATATAATAAGAAGATGACCCAGGCAAGGGACGGGGCATAGTTAAAATAAGTGTAATGAAAAGAATGATACTAATAGCAATATACTCTATATCTCGCCATATTGGGTCTACCTTTAAAAAGCTAACGAGTAAAAAATCAAGTAACATACTCGATGATGCAATTATAATGGAGAGGGAAAATCCAAACGCTTTCCTTTTAGCATAAAGGTCTTTTGAGATTTTAAACTGTTGGAAAAGAATAATAATGATTGGAGTAAGAACAAGCAGGGCTAAAAAGATTCTCAGTATTGCCATAGCAAAAACAAATGGGCCAGAGGAAAAACCCCAGTTTATCGCTCCGCTTTCCTCAAGATGTGGGTTAAATGAAGTCATCACTGTTAGGACGAAGGCAATCAACCCTAAGATAAGAACTGGGATAAGACCAAGCCAAGGAGAAACTCTGGGAAATTTAAGATAAACAATCAAATAAGCTAAAATGGCAAAAATAAAGGCCTCAACGGCAGCAGCAGCATCTATAGTCATTTCTAAAAAAGTAGGATTGGTGGAAAAAAATAATCCCCCAATCGCTTTAATCAGGGTAAATATTTCAACCAAAATAACAGCATAAAGCCAGAGTTTAGAAACAAGGTCTTTTTCTCTTTTCCAGTATTGAAAGAAGCGGTAAACTAAAAAACCGAAGGCGAGAAAAAAAGTTAAATAAGCGAATCCGGTAATGGAGTAATTCATAGTTTATTTGACTAAATTTACTTATTCGTATTGTTTTACTGGTCGTCGGCTGTTTCTTAAATAGCTGTAAACAGAAAGGGCGGCCTTACATCCTTCGCCGGCGGCCACTATAATTTGTTTCCACCTGAGATCGGTCACGTCGCCGGCCACAAAAAGGCCAGAAGTTTTGGTCATATTGGTTTTGGGATCAATTCTAATCTCATCTTTTTCGTTAAATTCCACTAAATCTTTAACAAAGCCAGTAGCCGGAACATTTCCAATTTCCACAAAAACTCCTTCTAGGGGCAAAGTTTTTTCTTTGCCAGTTTTTCTGTCTTGGTAAACAATTGAGTTGACAAATTTTTCGCCTTCAATCTTTCTCAGGCTAGTATTAGTGAATATCTGAACTTTTTTTGTCTTCTTAACCAATTCTTGGTTAATCTCATCCGCACCCACCTTTGAAGAATATTCCAAGACGTATATTCTCTTGGCCCAATTGCTTAAAGCGATGGCTGCTTCAAAGCCGGCATTGCCGCCGCCTACTACCGCTACCGTCTTTCCGGCAAACATCGGAGCATCACAGGTTGTACAATAACTTACACCGCGTCCGATAAATTCTTTTTCACCAGGAACCTCCAGAGGCCGGGGGTCAGCTCCCGAAGCCACGATAACTGTCCTAGCCGAGAATTTGTGCTTACTGCCTGTGGTTATATAGAAGGTGCTACCAACCTTTCTAATCTTAGTTGCCGAATCCCTTTCAATGGCTATTTTTTGTTTTCTCAGGTGTTTTTCAAACTTCCGACTTAACTCTAATCCTGATACTTCTTCAAATCCTGGATAGTTTTCAATAGCCACGGCTTTTCTGGCCATCTGGCCACCAAACTCTTTGGCGATCAAAAGACTGTTTAATTTTTGTCTGACAGCATAAATACCGGCGGTAATCCCGGCCGGACCTCCGCCAATAATTATAAGGTCATAACGAGTCATAAGTTATAGATTATTAATGTAAGACTTCTGGAATAGCTTCAATTAAATCTGTCGCCAGCATTCCTTCCTTTAACCTTTGGCTGGCGATTTCGCCGGCTTTTCCGTTAATATAGGCAGCTGCCTGGGCAGCAGTAAAAATGTTAATTCTTCTGGCCACCAAAGCACCACAAATCCCGGCCAGAGTATCCCCAGTCCCTCCCGAGGTCATAAAGGAATTTCCTGTTCTATTCACAGCAACTTCTTTGCCGTCGGAAATAATATCAATTTCACCCTTAAGCAAGATCGTTGCGCCTAATCTTCGGCTCTCTTCTTGGACTATCTTAATTTTTTCTTGTTCAATTTTACCGAACACTTCTTTGCCCGTTAATATAAAAAATTCATGGCTATGTGGAGTAAAAAGAAAATTCTTGTTTTTAAAAACCCCCGGTTTCTGCGCCAACGCATAAATAGCATCGGCGTCTACTACCGCCGGCGAAGAAACCTCTGATAAATATTTTATAATCGTTTCTTGAGTCTCTTTGCTTCGGCCTAATCCGCCGCCGATAACAACCGCCACATTTCCTCTGCCCATTGTTTTAGCGGATTCCGTCATAGAAATTAAATTACTCAAGTCCGGCTCATCCAACCATTTACCTTCTAAAGGGTACGCCGCCAGATTAGGAGAAAAAGAAGCTATAATATCTGCGGCTCTCTTGGGAGCCAAAATCTTTACCATATCTACGCCAGCCCGGAAGGCCGCCAAAGCTGAAAGTGCCGGAGAGCCAGAATAGAAATCCGAGCCGCCAATGATAACCAAAAGCCCGAAGTCATATTTCTTAGAGTCCTTTGGCCGCTCTTTATAAATATCTCTTAAAATATTCTTAGTTATTTCAAGCATTATTAAAAGAGTAAAATTTTTAACTCTTCAACCCTTAAGATATTTTAACATAAAAGCTTTTGTAGTAAAATAAAGAGTACTATATGACAAGATCAAGAACAACCCTTATTGCCCTAGGAGGCTCAATAATTTGTCCCCAGACAGGGAAAATCAATACAGTTTTTTTAAAGGACTTCAAAGAATTAATTTTAAAACTTATTAAAAGGGGGCATCGATTTATCATTGTTGCTGGTGGTGGAAAAATCTGCCGGCTTTACCAAAAGGCAGCAGCCAAAATTGTAAAATTACCTTATGAAGATATTGATTGGTTAGGAATTCACGCCACCCGGCTTAATGCTCATTTACTAAGAACGATTTTCCGAGGGTTGGCTTATCCGGTGGTTTTAGACGAGCCAGAAAAGCCGGTCAAGAATAATTGGCGGCTCTTAATAGCGGCCGGCTGGAAACCCGGCTGGTCAACCGATTACATCGCCGTCTTGCTGGCTAAAAGATTTAGGATAAAGAAAATTATTGATGCCGGGAATATCCCTTTCGTTTATAATAAAGACTTTTTGAAATATAAAAATGCCTCTCCAATTAAAGAAATTTCTTGGAAAAATTACCAAAAATTAGTCGGCACAAAATGGATTCCGGGATTAGCCGCCCCTATTGACCCGGTTGCCGCCAAGTTAGCTCAAAAATTAAAAATCCCCGCCCTAATAGTTAAAGGTACGGAGCTCAAAAATTTAGAAAAAGTTATTTTGGGTCAGAAATTCGAAGGAACTATTATTGAACCTTAATCAATTTTTTTCCTGCGCAGAAAAGACGGCGTTTCCCAAAATTTCTCTTTTTGTAACATTTCCTTTTCTACTTCCTCTGCTTCTTTTTTTATTTGGAGAGCGCTTTTTCTAACTTTTACTTCGGCTGTCTTCTTTTCCTGTTCCGCAGCGTGCCAAAGATTCTCTTTCAGAGTTTCATTAGGTTGAGTCTCTTCTTGAGGAAGTTTCTTTGAAACTTTCACTTTTACTTTTCTTAGCCTAGCTTTTTTGGCTTTTTTTGTCTTTTTTTTGGGCCTTTTTATAGGTTCAAGTTTTATACCCGTCTTGTTCTGCGGAGTTTTTTTCCTAGGTCTAATTTTTACATCCTCTTCTGTGCTGAGTTTTTTCCTTTTTGGCCGGGAAGGTTTTTTTACCCGTCTTCTTTTAGATTTTTTCTTCGGAGCTTTATCAGAGAAAGCTTTCGTAACGCAACCGGTCGCAAAAACTGTTGTCTTAATAACTCCAGTTCCTTTTCCGGAAGACAAAGGCTGAATCCCAAAAACAATTCTTGCTTCCGGATTGACTTTCTCTGAAATGGTCTTAGAGATCTGATTTACCTCTTCTAAGGATATTCCTTTCTCGCCGATAATATTAAATAAAATCCCTTTGGCTCCATTTATTCCATAAGGATATAAAGGAGAAACAAGGGCTTTTTCCACCGCATCTTTGGCTGTTCCTTCCTTTTTGGGAAGAGAAATGGTATTTAAATATGCCAACCTTCCCTGGCCCTGTAAGACTGTCCTCAAATCGGCGAAATCAATATTAATTAAGCCTGGCTGGTAAATTGTTCCAATTAGTCCAGCTAAGGCTGTAGCTAAATTTTTATTAATAGAAGAAAGAGCGGCTTTTAAAGGGGTGGTTTTGTCAACAATCTGGAAAATTCTTTCGTTTGGCAAGATAGTGATACTGTTTAACTTTGACCTTAAATTTTTTAAAGCCACCTTAGCAATTTCCATTTTCCTTTCTCCTTCAAATTTAAAGGGCAAAGTAAAAATACCGTAAGTAAGGTTACCTAAACTCTTTGAAATCTTTGCAAAAATAGAGGCAGCTCCAGAACCAGTCCCCCCCCCTAGACAGGCAATTAAAATGACCAAATCTTGACCCTGTAATATTTTTTTAATCCTTTCTTTCTCATTCTGGCCGGCTGTCTCGCCTAACTCAAGATTCATGCCGGTTCCCAGACCCCGGGTGAAACCTTGCCCGAAAGGAAAACGCTCTACCTTTCTGGAAATTTCCCTCAAGGCCTGCAGATCAGTATTGGCAGCAAAAAAACTGGCTCTTTTTACTCCTTGAGCCAATTCCGAAACAATATTTCCTCCTCCCCCGCCAATACCAATCACCCTGATTTTAGTTCTTTTCAGCGTACTAACCTTTTCCGCTTCGCCTTCTTTGGTCCGGGCCTTGGGTAAAGGTTTTTTGAGCTTCTTTTTAGGTTTTTTAGCCATTAATAGAATATAAAACTTTAGAAGATTAAAGTCAATGCTGCTGAGGGGTATTAGATTATATTCGGACCTGTTTTATGTATAAGCTAAAAAGGAATAAAGAAATTATTTTAAAAATATTAAAGCCAGGCCTCCTAAAATAAGGAAGATTCCAAGCCCCTTAAACATGATTTTTAAGTTATTTTCTGTATAAAGTTTCTGGTAAAATGTCGCTGCCCCTGGCGCAATATTCTTATTATTGAAAAAGAATATCAACCCCAGACCAAGAAACAGTATACCGATGATTGTTTTTTCTATATCCATTTAATTTTTTACTTTATAAAAACCAGAATACTAATATATTAGCTACAAGTAGGATAAATGCTGTAATTAGCATTACTTTTATGATTTTACTTTGCCTTGGTGTAGGTCTTTCTGTTTTTCTTGCCAGCACAACCCATATCGGGATAAAAAGTATCAAAGGAAAAACAGCGCCGCTAGCTACCTCTTGACCACTAATCGAGTGGCCCCCTTGTAACAATATAATAATTATACCACCTGCTAAAACTACCAGCAGAATAACCATTAAAGCAATGACGAATTGCCAAAAGGTTTTACTATAATTTTCTGATCTCTTTAGTTCTTGCTCCATATTTTTTTATTCTACCACAGAATTACCCAAATGGGCAGTAATGCACTAGCTGGAGGGTATTGGACTACGTTCGAACCTGTTTAAAAATATTCTTATCTTAAATTACAAGAATTATTATGCCAATCAAAACAGCGACAACACCTAACAACTTCTGTTTGTTCAAATCAGCGCCAAGCAAAGGAACGCTTAATAAAGTAACAAATAAAATTTGAGTATTTTTAATCGATTCGTGGTATCCAGGATTGGGAGAGATTGCTATTCCCTTTATACCAAGAATATTAGCTATAAAAGAAAACGTTGCCGCTAAAAAGACTATTGGCAGAAAACTCTTTAATTTAGGTCTATCCTTTAAGTAATTTTTCATATCTTTACGGCTTAATATAGCAAAGGCTAAAAAATTAAAACCGAAAACAAAAAGCGCTATCTCTTGAGGAGAAAAGCCTATTTGACTGACTTTCTTTATTCCCAACACCGCGACAGTAAAACTTAAAGCCCCTATAATAGCTAGCACATCCCATCTTAAAAATCGTCTTTCGGTTCGTTGAATAGAAAAAATATCTTTTTTTTCTATAATAAGTGCGGCTATACCACCAATTATAAAAAACATTCCCATTAATTTTATTAAACTAAATGAACTTCCAAAAATTAAAAAAGCAATCACGCTTATTAAAAAAACATTACTGCTTTTAATCGTTCCAGCAAAACCAGGATTTGGCGCCTTTATCACTGCTGTAAAATCTGCCCAATTACCAATAACAGCAAAAATACTAACAATTGTCATTATGATTATAAAATCCAGGAAAAATTCTGAATCCCAAATGGTATTAATCGTCCCAATATTTATAACTAAAAAACCTAAAAAAGCAAAAAGAAAAAGAAAAAGCAATATTTGTTTTGAAGAAAAACCTTTGTTTCCCAGATATCTCGTACACAAAACCATTCCCGTAAATGAAAACGCTGTTAAAATTGAGTATAGATACCAGGACATATCCTCATCCTACCAAAAAACCGCCTTCTTGGGAAAACGGCTGAAGCTAGCTAGGAGTATTGGACCCTGTTCGGACCTGTTTTATGGAGAATTATGGCTTTAGGGTGCCAGTTATAGAATAATATAAGTTCGTCGTTCTAAACAAAAAACCAGCTAATAAGCTGATTTCTTGTCCTAAATAAACCTCTTTCGACGCTTACTTGGGGACAGGGGGGAAGAAGATTTTTAGTTCCTTAATAGTGTAGGTCCCCAACTCGACGTTGGGTGTTAAAATAGATCTTGCAACTTTTCCAATCAACCTGCTCTAGGAACATAGGATTTGGTTCTCGGGAAAGCTGGCCCATACCGACGATTCCGCCTGTAATAAACCAAGATTCAGATTCAATAGAATCATCTGTAGCCGTCACCCCTTTCACTCTAATACGGAAGATATTCTTCATGACATGGGTAAATGGGGGTGGCTCAACTATGAAGTCTACTTCTCTTCCCTTAAAGAGACCCCACATTAGGTCCAATTTTGATGGTCCCTTCACGACCCTAACAGTACTCTTTAACTTCGATGTCATACGACCTCCTGCTAATATTTGGTAGTTCAGGCACTACCTCACCGTTCGTCACCTGACGCACCTAAAGCCATACAGCTCCAGGGATTGTTTTCTTCTTCCCCCACGGTAATATTATTTTAAGGAACCGAAATAGACATAATTTCTTCTGTCCATTTCGCTTCCTTTTTTTACTCCCTCCTGGCACTTATATTATATAACACAAAATATCAATTTGTCAATAAGACATTCTACCAAAAAACCGCCCATAAGACGATTCTTTGGCTTTTGTAAACTGGGAGTATTGGACTCTGTTCGGACCTGTTTGATGAAGAATCATGGGGGTTAGGATGCCAGCTTTGGGACGATGTTAGAACCTGGTTGACGGAAAGCTTAACTTAATTATACCTACAGCCATCTCCTTACATGATTTTTATATTCTCCATACTCTCTTCCAAAAATCCTTTCAAGATTTCTTTCTTCAAAAGGAATAAATAATAATCCCATCAAAAATACGAAGGCGATCGGGACGGCAAACGTAACCAAGGTTCCATGGTTAATAGCTATACCCAATAGTATTGCAGTAAATCCTAAATATTGTGGGTTTCTGCTAATACGGAAAGGACCTGAGGTTATTAGCTGGGTAGGATTTTCATATGGCTTGACTGTGGTTTTCTTTTTCTTTAATAACATATCAGCCCAGATATTTATAACTCCACCAAAAATAATAAAGGCAAAACCTAAATAGGTATATGGAGGAAAAATTATTTTCTTAATAGGGAAAATAAAATGTAATCCTATTGATAATAATAAGAGTATTATAAAATAGGTCGGCGGGAGAGGCTTCTTCTTCGGCTTTTCCATATAATATTTATCTATTTTTCGAAAAAAAGAGAGATTGCGTATGCAAAGAATCCTACTCCAAAACCGATAAATAGACCTGCGGGTATATTATTCATCGCGAAGCCGATTCCAAAACCAAGAAACAAGCCGGCAGGAATAAAAATCGCCCCCTTTTCTTTTTTCCATTTTTTCCTTTCAAATTTTTGCTCTTCCATATTTTTATAATGATTTATTTTTAGGCCTTTGTCTTATTCTACCAAAAAACCGCCCAAATGGGCAGTGATGCACTAACTGGGGGTATTGGACTATGTTCGGACCTGTTTTATATAAAAAACACCTGTTTATTAACAGGTAAATACAAGAAAATGGGGGTTGGGACGGGGTTGAATAGTTAAGGATTCTTCCCCGTCCCGGTGTGCTTTGCTGGGAGAAACATCGATTTCCTAGTGCGATATATCCATATGAGATATCCCACCAAAATAATAGAGAAGATTAATACCCAGCCAAGGTTCCCTGCCATCGCCTCTTCTATGATTCTTCTAATAAGGAAAGTTATGGCGAAGGCTCTTATAAAGAGAATAGCGTGCTCCACTTCTGTCACCTCCTTCTCGTACCTGCCGAATTTCACGGTCAGGGCTTATAGAGCACACGGGTTTTCAAAGGACTGGAATAGAAATAATTTTTTATATCCATTCCGCCCCTCTGAAATAAATAACAGGCATCCTAGGAGAGAGTTGCCTGTTGACTCAAATATCAAGATATATTCAGCTTTACTTACTCTCTCCTTTATATCTCTATTATAGCATATTCATAGAATTTGTCAATAGATACAAAAAACCACCTTCTTTTAAAGGCTAATAACCAACGGGGGGATTGGACTATGTTCGAACCTGTTTTTTAGCTTAAATAAACAAAAAAACCAGTTAATAAGCTGATTTCCTGTCCCAAATAAATCTTCTTTCTAGACACTTACTTGGGGGGTGGTAGCGGGAATTAGAAGTGTTCAACTTCTTTACCCGCTACCTTAGTAGGAAGATCTACATAGAAGAACTCACGAAGCTCTCTGGAGGGACGCTGACGTCGGTAATCTGTCGAGCAGTATAGAAAATTCTCCCCTCGGCTCCGAAGAGACTATCTTCGTTCCGAAGCACAAACTCATCGCCGAATACAAGCTCGCCCCATTTAATCTCAGGATCAGTCTCTTCCGAGACATGAGTCTTGTTTCCCTCATGAAACGAACGAGAACCGAGAGTTGATTTTGCATCTCGGTACCCAGCACCCTGCTGACCTGTTACGGCTGGTCTCACTATCGCTTGACCCTTTTGGGGATCAATAATAAGAGCGATGAAAGTTGGCTCGCCGTTGCACCCGATCGTCAATTGATCGCCTTTGCGAAACTGATCTATCTTGAGGCTACTTACTGCAACCGCTTTTGGTTTGTCCAGAAGTAGCAGTTTGCTTCCCGTGGCCTCACTTATTGTAAGACCTTTTGGAAGCCAGACGGGGACGAGAGCACACTCGGTATTTATGGGACAATTTTTTTCAAGCCCCAGGAACTCACGGGTTTCCGAAGGATTTAAAGGTATTCCCACGATGCACCCTCTGCTCCGAGCATTCGCAGTGATTTCCTCTACTTCTTTGTAACCCGTAGAGACTATGACTGCTCCATACCAATTTCCAGCCACCCTGCAAGGTTTCTGTTTCCGCAATAATATCATTGCTTCACTTATCGCGAAAATACAGAGAGCAAGCAGTCCTACAGCAACAAAGATACCAGCTATACCTAGATGCATGTAACTATCCATTTTTCTTTCTTTCCTCCTTTTCGTTTGTATTCTAGTCTATCTTCTATATGAAATGGCTTTCCATGAAGCCACGTTGTATAAGTACTAGTAATAAAATAATACCATAAAATATGGTATTTGTCAATAATATGCTGGCATCCTCGGTCTCGGACCCGCGTTTTAAGAGAAAAATCGAGGATTCTTGACCGTGTCTCATAACGCGGCTCGGTCGGGACTATACTTTAATTTTTGGAAAGTATAAACGAGCTTCTAAAAACTTAGTGAGATTCTTCATTTCTTCTTCGCTCATTGGTTCATTATGATAAGTTCCTGGAGCAAGTGGAAGTTGTACTGGCGCACCCCAAGTTTTTCCTTTTCGTCTGGCGTAAATATGAACATGAAATCTCGGAGTGTTGTCAGGTAAAAGTCCCCAATTCCCATTGGCCTGTAAATTAAACCAAGGGGCCAGCTTCAGCTCTTCCATAATCTGAGCCACTCTTGCAGCGACCTTAAATGTTTCTGCACATAAATCTGGATTAGCCCAAGCAGATGGAACATTTGTTTTAGGATAAACTACGACATGCAAACCTTCCTCAGGTGGAATATGGGGGTTAATCGGAGTAAATATTTCAAATTTTTCATTAGACCATAAAGGTAATTTTTCTTCTTGCATATTATTTTATTTTACCAAAAAAGCGCCATTTTGGCGATTTCCAACGCGTCTCGTCCCTCGATACCGAGCACAAGACTACTGGGGGTATTGGACTACGTTCGGACCTGTTTTACTAGAAATCTTCTGCTAGAAAGTATGCCTCTCGATAGCGTTTCTTGAGGTCAAAATATTTTTCTCTGTACTTATTCCAAAATTTTTCATATTCTTTCTGTGGTACAAAATTTTTGTAAATATAATCCATATCTGGCTTTAATTTCTCATGTTTGCTGTAAAAATCAAGCGTTTCTTTATTCTCGTAAGTAACTTCCGCTAACCTCATTTTGTCATGTCCATAAGATTCGAAGTATCCATTATAAGGGGGCGGGACCTGATTCTCACTTTTTATGATAAGCCTTAAATTATCCATATAAATCACTTCTCGCTCAAATACAATTTCTGCAATATTTTGTAATAATTCGAAAGCGAGCTCACGAATTCTATTAAAAACTTTCTCTGTTGGCCCCCCAATAGTGCAATATCCTATTGGATTATGAATATAATTTCCTTCAAAATTTATATCGGCCATTACAAAAAGATGCGAGACAGCATATTTAAAGGAACCGATAAGCTCTTCGTTTTGAGAATGAAGAAATTCTTCAGCCTCCGTAGAGAGTGACTTACTTCCAAAAAGTTTCGGTTTCTTAAATTTTGCCAGTGAATATTTTAGTTCGTTAATTTGACCCGAGTAGCGACGCTCAAGTATTTTCCAGAGAGAAATTAATTTACTATCCGATATCTTTATTGGATCCTGGGCAACAATGTATTCGATTATTGAAAAATCATTAGGAAAAAATTCTTCAAAAAATTTTCGTAGAAAATCAATCTTTAAATAGTTATCAATCATCATAATCTTTCTTTGTCTCTCACTCTTGGCGTTCCATTTTAAAGCCATATTAAGGCCACTGCTTACAAACATTCGAGGTCTTCTTGATTG
>Ga0209636_10000593_pt1 | contig 35941 bp, 25 predicted proteins | sample DeeMarSWOR152_54_FD_187464 | JGI IMG/M metagenome (GOLD analysis project Ga0209636, IMG submission 187464) | Marine sediment microbial communities from White Oak River estuary, North Carolina - WOR-1-52-54 (SPAdes) (version 2) | ecosystem: Environmental > Aquatic > Marine > Intertidal zone >... | reverse complement strand
GACGCTGATGCGGTGCTACATGTATACATATGGCTATCGAGACCTTGCCCTTGCCGCAAGAAACATTGAATCCGTTAAGGACAATCCCATCGCCTGTGTTGATTGTTCCTCGTGTGTCGTGAAATGTCCGATGGGCTTTGACATCAAAGAAAGGGCGCTGGATATCATACGGTTAAGGGATTTTCCACCGGAATTTTTCGCCTAAAATCAGAGACAGTCCCACTTTTTATAGAATTAAGGTCTGTCCTGGTTTTCATGCCAAAATTGAGGATTATCCCCGTTTTCATGTCCCCATTTTCATAGAATTAAAATCTGTCCCCGTTTTCAATTCCTTGTGTCAATGGGAGCGAAACGCGGCAATCTCATCAACCTTATGTCATTGCAAGCTTGCGTGGCAATCTCATACAGTTAAATAGTGAGTGCTTTGTTTTTTAAGGTGTCCCCTTAGGAAACGTCACCATTATTCATTTCTTTGGCGGTGTTTTACCAGTGTATGCTGGCAAGGGAAGCGGTTTATCGAGGAGAAATGATCTGATGGAATTCAGAACAAGTCCGGGCTTCTCCAGAAAAGGCATATGTCCCGCACCCTCTAAAAAGAGAAGAGTGGAGTTTTTCAACAGAGACTTGTATTCGTAAGTGACTTCCCATTTGAGATAATCACATTCTCCCTTGAGGATAAGAACTGGATGATTCATTGATCTGAGTTCGCCTTTCACAGTTTCATCCTCAGGTTCAGGTAGTTCGTCAGGTATCATAGTCGCCCAGAAACCAAATAAGATATTGTGATCATCAGGAAAATTTACGGGATCGCAAGCCATGCCTCCCAGCACCAAAGAGAAGAGTTTTGTCACCAGGGTGTCTGCTTCAGCTTCGGATAAAAAATTGTGGGCCGCGTCGGGATTAATTTCAAAGAGTAAAACTGTAAACATTATTCGTGGTGTCTTAAATAAATCATCGAACTTCTGAAGAGTCTCTGGAGAAGCTTTATCCTTGATGATCCCACTGCTCTCTTCATCCCATTCCTGAGATATCAGCTCTCCGGGCGATATCAGCACTAACCTTTTTACATTCTCGGGGTATGAAGCCGCATAATGAGCCGCAAGTCTACCTCCATGAGATTCTCCCACCAGGATCATCTTTTCAGCCTTGATCTTTTTTCTTATCTGCTCAAGGTCCAGCACATGGCGGGAGAGTCGGTAATCTCTGATGTTCTTCAACCTCCCGGATAGCCCTCCTCCAACCTGGTCATAAAAATAAACATCATACCCATCCTTTGACAGTGCTGAAATCACATCAGTAATCGGCTGGAAAGAGATGACAGCTCCGCCAGGTCCCCCGTGAAGAAAAATAATAGGTTCTTCTTGTGTTCTATTCTCAGCTGAGAATTTTTGATAAGCAATGCGTGAGCCTGTTTCCAGGTCCCAGTAATCGACAGCTTCTGGGACTCTAGGCACAATGATCTCAGAGGACGGCACCAGCGGTTTAAATATCGTAAATAACGATATCAATATGATTCCTATAACTGTGCACAGTCCCACTCCAAGAGCTAAACGAGCACGGTGTGCTCTCAGTATCATTCTCCAGGCAGCCCAGGAAAGGAAAAAAGATATCAGAAAGCAAAAGAACAGTGCGATCAGGCTCAAAAGAACTACATGACTCAAAAACACAGCACAGAGTAAAAAACCTAAAACAGCTCCTGCTATTCCCAATAGAACTGCAAGAATAAGCAGGATCCAGCTTAGTATCAAACGGACTATTTTCTTAAAACCGGAGCTTGTTTTATTCATAAATCCATTGATTCCTTGTTTATTAATACGAAAAAAAATAAGGATTGTTGTCAAAAAAAGGACAGGGCCCTTTTTTCAAGAAAGGGACAGTCCCCAAAAAAGGGGCCAGGCCCCTTTTCATCCTTTTCATGTCATGGCGGGCAGGGCTTGGCGCTCACTTAATGTTAAACAGGCAGAGAGAAAAATTGGAGGCATTCCCCCTTTCAACAGGGGTTATCCCCAATTTCAGAAATGTTAAATGTTAAGACGCGATCCGTTAATTCGCTGGGTTCGGTTGGAAATCGAAAAGTTTATTTAGCCGCTGCTTCTTTTTTCATTCTACAGCAACAAACATTATAAAAAAGACTCATGATGGCCAGTATGGCACCGGCAGCCACAATAACCCATTTTGCCCAGGGTTCACCAAAAAAGAAAACAGCCAGCACGACAACGCCCAAAGCAAGCAGAAAACGACAGAAACATAATTTCATGATGTTTATCTCCTTCATAGAAAAATTTTACTTATCCTATAAAAAAAATTGAAAATATTCAAGTATAAAATCGGTCAGGACAAAAATCACACCACTGTAGTTCTGTCATTGACATAAGCAGCGCTTTCATACATGCAAGCGATGGACAACATTCTCAACCATATGTCATTGCGTATTTGCGCGGCGACTTCAACCATGTGTCATTGCGAGCTTGCGTGGCAATCTCATGAGTAAAAAATGCAATCCTCTGGGATTCCTAATAATTAATTTAGAAAACTTTTCCACTGAACTTTTGCACCGGTTTTTTCGTCTATGCAAATGAAACATCTCGTAATCCAAGTCTATATGGAGGTGGACGAACATGGAGCTAAGAAAACACTGTTTGATTAAAAAGAATACTTGTCTGGTACTCGCAGCGATACTGCTTACCTTAACATTGTCACCCGTAAATCCGATGAAGGCTGAGACTGGAGATTCCAACCTGCCAAAGGAATCTGAGCTGCAGATTATTATTGATCCAGCTGACCAGATCTTTGGGGCTCCGTTTTCCATAAAGGTCATGGGTTTAAAGCCTGGCGAACAGGCGACCATCAAAGCCCGATCGACCGATATCTCTAGAACCGTTTGGGAATCCAGCGCCTCCTTTAAGGCAAACGCCAAAGGAACCATTGACGTTGGAAAACAGACTCCCCTTTCGGGCGATTACACTGAAGCCGACAATCTGGGACTCCTCTGGTCAATGATGCCGCAGAATCCAAAAGGAAAACGCCTCCCCTCTTATAGGCATGATGAAGTGAACGGTTTGACTGTCCATTTCACGGTCACAGATTCCAAAGGACAGACCGCTACAGCCCGCTTGCGTCGCTATTACCAGATGCCGGGTAAAGGTTTGATTCGGATTCCTCTCGAACAGGACGGATTATTCGGTTTCTTGCACTATCCTGACTCGCGCGGCCCATTCCCGGGAGTGATCATTTTGGGCGGTTCGGGTGGCGGACTGTACGAATGGCTGGCCCAGGCTTTCGCGTCCAATGGATTCGCAGCGCTGACCCTGGCCTATTTTAACTACAGGGACCTTCCTCCGGAATTAGTTGAAATCCCCCTTGAATACTTCCATAAAGCTGCGGCCTGGATGAAAACACAAAAAGCCGTCAAGCCCGACTGTTTAGGAGTCGTCGGCGGTTCTAAAGGCGGAGAACTGGCGCTTCTTCTGGGCGCTACCACTAACGACTATAAAGCTGTTGTGGCCTGGGTGCCGAGCGGTTATGTCTGGCAAGGAGTTAGCCAGACCATGCAGCTGGCTTCCTCCTGGAGCCTTAAGGGACAAGGCCTCCCCTATCTCACAGGAGTCCTCAGACCAGAAGACATAGCCAAATACGAGACAGGAGAGCTGGATTCAGTCCGGCACTTTTATGCGCTCGGGGTCGAGCAAGCTGATCCGGTTGCGGTAGAGAAAGCCACCATTCCCGTTGAAAAGATCAAAGCCCCGATCCTTCTTGTCTCCGGAACAGATGACCAGACCTGGCCGTCAGCCGAATTTTCAGACAAGGTCATGGAAAGACTGGAAAAATTCAATCATCCCTACGAGTACAAACATATCCGCTGCAAGGATAGTGGCCATCAGGTCTTTCTCCCCTATTTTATCACTGGTCCCAACAGATACATGAAGGGAGGAAATGTCAAAGACGAAGTGCGTGGAAGTCTAGTTTCATGGACTGAAACGATCGCATTCCTCCGCCGTCACCTGGACCGATAAACCAGGTGAGTACAAGACGCGACCCCTTTAGTTCTCCCTGAAAATCGTCTGGAATTTTGGGAGTACTTCGCCCACTCTCTTCCTGTATTCTAAATACTCCTCTCCAAATTTCTCTTCGAGATATTGATCTTCTTCCTTAATTAATATCTTAAATACACCATACATAAATACCGGAACAGTCAATCCAATCAAAGAATTCATTATCAAAACTATTCCTGGAACAATAAATACTATCCAAGAGCCATAAATGGGATGCCTGAAATAACCATAAATCCCTTTTGTCGCTAACTGGCCATCATGAAAATATTTATGAATTGTCAATCCAGAAATTAGATAGACAGGAACACCTATTATCAGAAGAAGTATCCCCAAAACCTGAGCTACAATACGTGGGATGGGAATAGAGAGATAAGACATCCATAGAAAATGTACAGCAAAAATGATCGCTGTGAAAAAAATAGATATTATTGCGAATTTGAGACCGACTCCTATAAAAGTCATTTGTTTTTTCATTGCCTTAGACATTCTACTTTCCTCTAGATTCTTACGAAAAAAAATTAGAAGAGTTTATCCCGTTGTTCTGAACTGTCAAATGTTTAGAGGCGAAGCCTGCTTACTCTATAATCCTAATCTTTATATGTGAAGGATACTTTTTTGAACGGTGCACTCTATGAACCGCCTTCTGAAAATCTTCTTCCCTGGCATGATATATATCCACAAACTTCTGAGGATTCCTGTCGATCACTGGAAACCAGGTGCTTTGAATCTGCACCATGATCCTGTGCCCCTTTCGGAAACAGTGGCTCTTGTCTCGAAGGTCAAACTCGATCTTGGTCACCTTGTTCGGAACCAGAGGTTCAGGATGTTCAAAGCTGTTCCGGTATTTGCTTCGGAAGACTTCACCGGCGAGAAGCATCTGGAAATCCCCCATTCTTATATTCTGGGGATTCGGCTGATTATCGGGAGCATCCCCGGGATAAACGTCAATCAGCTTCACAATCCAATCCGCGTCCGTTCCGGTCGTGGACACATAGAGGCTGGCGATTATCGGCCCTGCGATAGTGATGTCTTTTGTAAGCACTTCAGATTGATACACCAGAACATCAGGCCGGCGGGACGCAAACCTCTGGTCTTCAACCATCCAGAGATGCCCCTGGTTTGTTCGAATTTCTGAAGACCATGACACAGGTTTATCCGGATCGCTCACATAAGAATCAAGGGCCCTTTCTGATTCTTCCATGGGAGGGTCAAAAGAAAGTTTCCCGCTGGCGTGAAGATAGATATTTCTCTCTTTAGCTTCTTTTGGTGGCCATTGGCCATAGGATCTCCATTCATTCAATCCTGTCTCAAAGACCAGCGCTTCGGGCAAATCCAGTTCTCCCTTGTCTTTCAGGTAGTAATTAAAGAAGGGCAATTCCACGTTTTCCCTGTAATACTCCCCTGTCTTTGTGCTGAATCGAATGTTTCCCAAAGCATCACCGTCCATCGATGCCCAACCTCCATGGCGCCAGGGCCCCACCACAAGAATGCTCTTATTACCGGCATTTTTCTCTTCTATCGTGGAGTAGATACTCATCGGACCATAAAAGTCTTCGGCATCAAACCACCCCGCCACATTCAGGATAGGATGTTTGATGTTATCCAGATGCTGGAGGACATCTTGTTTTTTCCAGTATTCGTCGTAGTCGCCGTGTTCCATGTATTCATTCCAGGTGGGAACGCTGTCCTGGAAATATAGTTTATTCACATTGGAAACAGGGCCAAGCTCAAGGAAGAATTTGTAGCCATCGGGCGTTCCGTACCTGAAACGGGCTGCACGTTGAGCGGATGGGCCTGTTCTGACTCGGGCACTACCAGCCAGCCATCCGAAAGTGTACATCAGGCGAAAGGCTCCGTTGTGGTGAAAATCATCGCCAATCCACATGTCCGCCGGTGATGCCTGGGGCGAGGAGGCCTTCAGGGCCGGATGGGCATCGATCATCCCCATCACAGTGTGCCACCCGGGATAGGAAATTCCCCACTGTCCCACACGCCCGTTATGGTTAGGAATGTTTTTCAACAGCCATTCGATGGTGTCATAGGTGTCGCTGCTGTCGTCGACATCCTGTTTGGTGCGCTTGACGCTTTTGTGCGGCCACATCACGACAAATTCCCCTTCGGATTTATATTTTCCGCGACAATCCTGAAAAACGAAAATGTAGCCTTCCTCCACAAATGGCCACGAGGGACCCAAGGAATTTCTAAATATATTTTCTCCATAGGGAGGGATGCTGTACGGCGTTCGCCTCAGCATGATCGGATATTTTTGAGATGTATCTACAGGAGCGTAGACCTGAGTAAAAAGCTTCACTCCGTCGCGCACCGGAATCATGACTTCTTTTTTTGAATAATGCTCCAGGACATAGGCGAATCTGTCTCCGTTTACATTGTCAGGATTCAGTTCCACTGACTTCCTGTAGTTTTTTATTGCCAGTTCCTTTTGGCCATCTGCCATGTACGCTTCCCCCAGGCTGTCGTAAGGATTGAAAACATCAGGGTAAACTTCCACGTTCAACTTAAAAATCTCGATGGCGTCCTTTACCCTTTCCAGACTCAACAAGCGGTAACCCACATTGTTCAATTGGTACTCATCAAAATTGTAGGAGTCTTGATGATTTTTCTTCAGGTCATGATACTGCTTTATGGCTGCCTGGACGTTTTCTTTTATTACGGTCCTGAGCAGGACATCGACAATCGACCTTTTGACGGTTTCCTGTCCTGTATCTCCAGGGTAAGGATTCGGGCTCTCCATTGCTGTTGAGTAGCCAAAACTCAACAGGATAAAAATAATAAGAAATAAATTCTTAGGCTTGATCATTTTTCCCTCCCGATTTTAAATTTGAAAGATTTCTTATCTTTCCAGTCTTAATTGAACAACAATGTTTAGGGCTTTTTCAACAGATTTTTGCAGCTATTCCTTTTGACTTATCATAAAGAAAGACGTATTTTCTTTTGGTATGGTTTACTCATGGGAAATATTGCGAATGATTTCTTCTGGCGTATCAATCCCGGCAAATAAAATTGGGGACTATCCCCACATTTTTTGTCATTGCTGGATTTTGGGGATTCCTTCGTTTGGCTCGAAACAGGCTTGGCAATCTCACCTTTGTGTAATTGCGAGGAGCAATGCGTCGTGGCAATCTCGTACAGAAAAATGAAAACTATCCCCTATTCTGAAATGTCAAATGTTGAGGTGCGGCTCCTTATTCCGTGCAATCACCGGCACCGCTGCCAGTCAGTGTCTGTGTAGAAGTGTTCAAGCTCTTTCCATAACTCTTTAATATTACAGGTCATGATGATTAAGTCCTGCTTTTTTCCAGCCATATCCCGCACATAGTCTGGGATAAGGAGTTCTTCCCGAAATCCGAGTTTCCGGAAGATCCGCTGGGCCGCCACCTGAGGTCTCATCATCTTGACTACGGCCTGATCCACATTTTTTTCGACCGCCAGAAAATACAGCTCTCTCACCATGATCATCCCTAATCCCTTGTGCTGAAATGGCCTGGCCACAATCACACGAAGTTCTCCCTGGTGTTTGCGCCATTCTTCACCGGAAAGCTCAAGAGCTCCATCTGCGATGATCTCATCATTGTGCAGGGCAATCAGACGAATGACATTGCCTTCCTTTGTCAGCTCAATCCTCCGTTGAACAACATCTCTTTTGGTGACATCAATCCTCAGATATTTTCGGTCTTCAGGTGGAAGGGAAGAGAAAAATTTCATCAGTCTGTCCAAATCTTTGACCTGAAGCTCCCTGATTGTAACCTTTGTTCCGTCTTTTAAAGTCTCAATCTTTTCCATTGCAATAAACCTCACGCATTAGGTTCTCAAAATATAGGTGCGTATTGAGGAAATGTCAAACTTTAATATGAAATCTCTCTATGGGTGCCCTTATTCCTCTTCTCAATTTTACTTCTAAGATAGCCAATATTTCTGTCTATGGGAAAAAGGGGCCAGGCCCCTTTTTTATTCGTATTTCAAGGCATCCACTGGATTGGCGATAGCTGCCTTGACAGCCTGAAAACTGACTGTCAGCAGCGCGATGACTAAGGCCAGCAACATGGTCAGCACAAACGTAAGGAATCCCAGGTCGGTCCGGTACGCGAAATCCTGAAGCCAGTTTTTCATGACAAAATACGCGACGGGCCAAGAAATGATGTTTGCCAACAAGACCAAAACAAAAAATTCCCTGCACAGCAACAGCGTAATTTGCGGTGCGGAGGCTCCGAGCACCTTGCGGATTCCGATCTCCTTGGTCCTCTGTTCTGCCGAAAACGAGGCCAATCCGAAAAGCCCAAGGCAGGCAATAAACACTGCAAGAATTGAGAAATATTTGAGGAGGTCCCCCATTCTTTCCTCTGCCCTGTAGTAATATTCAAAATCATCAACCAGGAATCTATATTCGAACGGAAAGTCCGGCACAACCTTCTGCCAGGTCTCTCTCACAAAATCCAACGAAGCTGATATGTTCTCAGTTGGAATCCTGATCAGGGTGTAATTAAAACCTTGATCAGGCGACCGCATGTATATGGCCAGGGGTTCTATCTTATTCCGGAAAGATTCGTAATGAAAATTCTTCATCACACCGATAATCTTGCCGTCTCTGCCAGCAAAGGAAAATCTTTCTCCCACCACAGACTCTTTTCCCATGAGTTTGGCCACTTCCTCATTGACGATAAAGGCCTCTGTCTGATCGGTGCCGTATTCTTTGGAAAAACCTCTCCCTTCTGTCAGCTCAATCCTTATGGTTTCAATGTAGTCATAATCCGCACTGCTTATACCGATCAACACAACCTGATCCGGGTCTTTCCCGTCCCAATCCGCACCGCTGGAATTACTCCCGATATTCGAAGGCCTGTGAGTCGATCCGGTCACACTCAGAATCCGAGGGTCCCTGACTAACGCGTCCTTGAGCGCTGTGTAAAATCTCCCTGTTTGACCTCTCATCGGGATATACACCAGTTGTTCCCTGTCATAACCAACATCTCTATTTTTCATGAACTGAAGCTGGTTATAAACAACCACAGTCCCGATGATCAAAAAGATGGAGAGCGCAAACTGGACAACAACAAGTATTTTTCTGAACAGAGAACTCCCAGCCCCGGATTTCAGGCTTCCCTTTATCACCGTGACCGGTTGAAAGGAAGAGAGAAAAAGCGCCGGGTAGCTGCCTGCCACAAGCCCTGTGAACAGGGTCACTCCGATGAATCCAAGGATAATCTGCCAGTTCCCGAGAATGCCAAATGATAACTCTTTTCCTGAAAGATTATTAAAAGGAGACATTAAAAGCACAACTAGTATGACCCCAAAAGCCAGAGCAATAAACGCGTAGATGACTGACTCGCCATAGAACTGCCGGATGATATGGCTTTTGAGTGCACCGACCACTTTTCTCACACCAACTTCCCTGGCCCGGTTGGCTGACCGGGCAGTTGACAGATTCATGAAATTGATACAGGCGATCAACAGGACAAAAAACGCTATGAGAGAGAAAATATACACATATTTAATCTGTCCCATCTCTCTTCCGTAGCCGAAATATTGGTGCAGATGGATCCGCGAATAGAGAGCCAGCTCAAGCTCTGTGACAGAATCCGGAACATGCTTCTTGATGAAACCGCGTATCTTTTCATTGACCTGCTGGAGAGAAGCGCCTTTCTGGAGCTGAACAAAGGTTGCGATAGAATTCGAACCCATGCTGTCATTGACCACCCCCACTTTTTCTAGCAAGGCATAAGGAATCACCATATCGAACTGGAGGTAGGAATTATTCGGGACATTTCTCATGACACCCGTAACCTTCATGTCATATTTGTTATTGATTGAAAACGATTTCCCGATAGGATCCTCCTCTCCGAAATACTTTTCTGCTATCTCTTCTGAGATAACCATGGAAAAGGGATCATCCAGCGCTGTTTGGCTGTCTCCTTTGACAAAAGGAAAGGTAAACATTCGAAAGAAGGCAGGAGCAACAGCCGTCATGCCGGTTTCAAAAAAAGCCTTTTCTCCATACCGAATCAACTGCCCCCCGACTCCCACATATTGGGTGGCTTCAATTATTTCAGGAAAATCCGCTTTGAGCGCAGGCGCCAGTGGATAGGGCGTGACTGTGACATGGTAGACCCGGCCCGAGTAATATTGATTCTCTTCCACCCTGTAGAGATAGGGAGCATTCTCATGGAATTTATCATAGCTCAGCTCATCCAGAACCCAAATCAATATAAACAAGCAGCAGGCCAGGCCGATAGCCAGACCGGCAATGTTGATGATGGAATAGCCCGGGTGTTTCCGGATATTTCTTAGAGCGGTCTTAATATAGTTTTTAAGCACAGTTCATCTCCTTTTCCTGTGAGTCGTCCAAATTGCCTCTATTTTCAATCTTTTTGTAATTTGATTTGTAAAAATAATTTCAATCCTTTGCCTCATAAACCTTTCTCTATTATACGCTGTATATCAAGAAATGGTTGCCTTCTAAATCGTCTCCATTAGAGAATTTTCAACATTCCCCTCTTAAAATTGCAACAATGACCCTTCAGATGAGAACTCTTTGAGACTATCTACGTATAAATGGATGAGTTTCTTTATATCCAAACCCTCTTGGTTTATGATTATAAATATCAGTATGAGAGTGCACAATCATTTTCAATAAGGAGGATTCGATTTTAGTAAGGAGAGTTCAATGAGGAATATATGTATGCGAATGGGGCGAATAGCGGTCTTTTTGTCCGTGTTGATGGCAAAAAGTCAGCCATGCGTGAGGAGAGAAAATGTTAATTAAAAGCGAACAACTATTCACCAGTGTTCATCCCCAGAGCGTTTTAGGGAGAATTATTCAGTTTCCCATCGTGCGGATTCTTATTGTCGCTCTGTTCATCGCGCCATTTTTACTGTTTCACAATAATGTTATCGCAGATCTCATCGCTTCTTCATCAGGTCTTTTTCATTCCATTCTTGTCAATGCGGATGCTGTGGTTTCCATCGTAATTTTTATGTTCTTTTACTCCTTGTATGTCAAGTTTGTAGAAAAGCGAAAAGCCTATGAGATATCCAGGGAAAAAAGCGTTGTGGAGTTTGGATGGGGCTTTTTCATCTCATTCGTTTTAGTGGGTTTCATGGTCCTTTTGATGGTTCTTCTGGGCTATTACAGAGTCACAGAGTTAGACTCTCCACAGATCATAGTCGACAGCTTTTTCTTTTTCGGGATGGGGGCGTTTCTTCAAGTGTTGGCCTTCCGAGTGGTTCTGTTCAGGCTTTTTGAGGAATTACTAGGATCATGGCTCGCCTTTGTCCTGGTTGCAGCCATATTCGGCGTCGCGCATTTCACAAACCCGAATACGAGTCTATGGTCGACACTGGCACTTATCATTTCAGACATTCTACTTGTGGCTGCCTTCATTTACACACGAAGAATCTGGTTGGTCTGGGGTGTTCACATGGGTTGGAATTTCTTTCAGGACGGAATTTTCGGCATGCCAAACTCGGGAATCACTAGCTTTCAGAGTTGGATTCAACCTGCGATTTCCGGTCCTGAATGGATAACCGGGGGAAGCTTTGGTATTGAGGCTTCGGTCATAGCTGTCTGTCTATCCATTGGTGTGGCAATAGTGATAGTAAAAATGTCCATTGAAAAAAAGCAAATCGTTTCCCCTGTCTGGAAAAGATAGATACGGCGTTAAATGATTCATTTTTAATGCGCAAATCATAAAGAAGGGAGACAGTTTGATGAAACGCATATTTTTCGTTCTTACTCTAATCATTTGTCTAATATCAGTCCCCGCAGCACAAAGGAGAAAATACGGATACAACCCGGCAAATTACCCCGAAATCCTGCAGGAAAAAGATTTTGAAGAGGCTTCCTATTTGGAGAAGCTTTACGGCTTTATCGACTGGGACTACCGGTCCAAGGATATGACCCGGCTCTCGCCTGATTTTTTAGCGCTCCAGGCTTTTGACGAACGGACGCAATGGCCAGTAAAAGCCAAAAGGCCCGAAGGTTTCCAGCCGGAGAAGTGGATGGAGATGGGCAAGGAACCGGGATTGGGAATCCGCAAACTCCACCAGAAGGGCATCAGAGGAGAAGGTGTCTCAGTTGCAGTTTTCGACAAGTGCATCAATCCGGATCATGAGGAGTTTTCTCAACGAATAAATTACCAAAAAATTGAATCTCCTCTGGCCAAAGCTTTTCAATACCGTCTCCATTTTCACGGGATTGCCTGCGCCTCAATTCTGTGCGGGCAAAGTCTCGGGATTGCACCAGAGTCCACCCTTCACTATTTCGCTGTCCCGGATGACGCAAACAACAGCTATAATTACTGTCTGGCACTTGAAGAACTGCTCGAAACCAACGCCAAGCTCCCTCCAGGGAAGAAAATCAGAGTGGTGTCGATCTCAGACGCGGTAAGCCGCAAAGACCCTGAAATCTACAAGAAATGGCAACATCTGGTTCAAAGGGCCCACAAGGAAAAAATAGCCGTGATCTATTCGGATAGCCAAACCATTCACGCCGTCTTCACCTGGGGGGGTTGTCCTCCATTCCTCGATCGGAACAATCCTGAAAATTATGACTATGCTTTCTGGCCCAGGAACAATGATGATAAGCACACCGATAAAATCATTCTTCCAGCAGACTACCGTACAACTGCACAAAATAGAGAAAAGACCGCTTTCGTTTACTGGGGAGACGGAGGCTTTTCATGGGCTATCCCCTATTTTGCAGGGCTGGCCGCTCTGGCCTGGAGTATTGACGAGGATCTAACCATTGAAGATATTTATCGCTTGATTAAAGAGACAAAAACCAGGACTTCAAAGGGACGCTATGTTGTGAATCCCATTGATTTTATAGAAGCTGTGAAAACGCAAATGTGATAGAACCTATCCTCTCTCTCGAAACATCAAATGTTAAGACGCGACACTATTGATCTTAATCCGGCTTAGAAATTTAAAATGTTGAGATGCGATCCTTCTAATTTTCTAACTTAAACTGATAAAAAATCTGCGTGTCTCTTCCGTACGCCCATAAATAAGTCCCATGCGCAGCCATCATGCTAATATTATCATCTACACATTCATATCGATTGATGAGCTTGCCCTCTTTATCGAATTTATAGAGAATCATTTTCTCAGAATTCGATATGAGCAGGATCAAATCTCCCTTATCAGTAAAGACACCATCTCTCCAGAATTTTAAGGACCAAACTCCGGGAGAGCCCTTCTGTTTCCCCTCGACATTCAGTTTCGAACATCTATCTCTAATCTCATCGAACTCGGATAAATCCAGGCGGACGACCTTCTCCAATTCACCTTCTTGAGAGTAAACCTTTATCAAAGGCAATGCTTGATGAAAAGCGTAGAGCTTCTCATCAGGAGAAAGGAAGAGAATTATTTCATTTCTCAAAGAATCTGGAACTTCCTTTTTTATCAAAGCATCCCGCATTTTCAACATCTCATATATCTGGAAGGAATTTCCTTCTATTTTGCCAATCGGGGCTAGTTTTTCGCCATCTATTCGATAATGGTTGATGAGATCCTCAACCCTGAAGCCATTCGTTGCGAAAAAGACATCCTCATTGACTCCAAAAATAAACGAGCCAATTCCTATACTGAATCTCAAGAGAATCATGTTCAGATACTGACCATCCAGTGAAAAATATTGAACGCGATTATTATTGGCATCAAAAACTTTGAGTACATCGCCTTCAAGCTTAATAAAGCGAGGCCCTTGAAATTCTCCCGGTCCTTTTCCTTCTCTTCCGAATTGATTGATCACTTCACCGTTCGCATCAAACACAACTATTTTATTTTCCCCGTGATCACTCACGATAATCTTATCGTCCGGACTCACAACCATATCAGAGGGAGAACTTAAAATGGCTTCTTCTGGAACATCAAGACCGCCGAATGTCCTGATCGGCGTAAGCTGCGCTGTTTTGACTGAGTCAGACTTCGGGAGGAACAATATGAATGGGATTAATAATATGATAACAACACCTAATAAAATAAATATATACTTTTTCATTTTACTCCCCTGCATGAATATTATATCCCAAAATGAAAAAAATGAGGATAAATCGGGGACTGTTCCCAATTTCTGGAATACAAAATGTTTAGTTGTGGCCCCCTTTATCTTAATCCGGCTTAGAAATGTTAAGACGCGATCCCTTTATTACCTTTGTTCATTTATTCACGGTTTCTATTTCTTTAGTTCTTCCGGCCTCAATTCGTCAATAATTCTCACATCTACCCAATAAATGTCCCCATACCCATTCAGGGGTTCAGTCCAAGCCTTCTTGATGGCCTCGTAAGTCAATGGAGACACACCAGAAAGATTTCCATATCGTCTGCTTGTATAAAAAAGGTATTTCCCACAGGGCGAAAGAATCTGGCAGTTCTCTCCCCCTTCAGAATTGATCCTTTCCCCCATATTCTTTAACGGAAGCCAGGAGCCATCCTCAGAGCGGAAGCTAATATACAGATCGGACTGGCCAATGTTATCCTCTTTCCTGAACGTGGAGACAATAATGTAGCTCTCATCAGGAGCAATGAAGGCATCGCCTTCAAAATCCGGACTATTGACTGGCATCGGCAAGAGCTCAGCCTCCTCATACTTGCCGTCCACAAGCTTAGCTCTGTAGATATCGCTATAGCCAAAGCCGCCTTCACGTTGAGATTGAAAATACATTGTGCCTTCCCTCGTCAGTGATGGATAGAACTCCTGTGTGTCGGTGTTTATGGGAGGCCCCATATTCACAGGCTCCGACCAGCCTGTGTCCGTCCTTGTGACGTACCAGATATCGTAGTCATCCTCCGGTTCGCCTTGACCTGACCTTGGTCTATCAGAACAAAAGTAAATTGTTTGGCCATCGAAGGAGATAAACGGGTCCACGCCCCCATGTTCACCAGAAAAGGGAGCGACCTCTGGTCTGGTCCAGCGACCATTTTCTTCTCTTATCATAATGAGCGCCCACTTCATTGGCCCCACATTTACCGAATAGACAACCTCTTTTCCTCCCGGAAAAAAGACAGCATTCAGTTCGCGCATCCCTGTAGACATAATACCGGGTGCAAACAATTCACCTTCCAGTCCTGGCGGCTTCTGTCCAAGGTACTCCCCGCTCAAAACGGGAAAACCACTCTGCTGTGTGCAGTTGATAAAGCACAGAATGGCTAATAGAATTAAGCTAATACAAGTAATTTTTTTCATCATATTTATTGCCTCCTGCTTATTTATCAATTTAACACTTTTTCAGAATGTTTGCGAGCGATGAGACGACGAAGCAATATTGTAAAGTTAAATAGGGACTAGACTCTTTTCAATTGAGATTATCCACATTTCTTCGTGTCATTGCGAGGAGCATAGTGACGTGGCAATCTTGTTAAGAAATGAAGGAGAAGGAAGAGAAAAGGGCCATCCCCCTTTTTTCGAAATATTGAGATATGATCTCTTAAACTTTGGTCTAAATCATAAACAAGAACATTACTAATCTATCTCAAAATATCCGCCTCCAGAGGCAAAATATGTCTCTTGTAAATAACCAAAATCTAAAATATCCCCGATAAAATCAAATATTCTCAGCCCCCCTGAATGTGTCGCAATTTCATCCCTGCCATCGTTGTCGATATCTCCAACCTCTAAGCCTATTAAGTGAGAATCAAAGGAGATTGAATTAACCATCATGTATTCATCATATTCATCGACATACTCAAAGACATATATCGTTGCATTATCCGACGGGCTTAGAATCACTTCATTTTTTAAATCCCCATTGATATCCCCGACATCAATTCCTGGAGTACAACCTCCTAGATCAGGGCTGACAAAAACGAGGTCATATAAGCCTGTCTCTAAGTTGTTTCTCCAGACCATAAACCTGTTGTTATTGCCTCCTGCAACAATCTCATTCATTCCTTTATTATCCGCATCAACAACCCTCACTGTATCAACCCGCAAACCAGGGCTTATGTTCGGATTCCAGTATTCCTCTGGTACCATCTCAGTACAGATTGGATCACTCCAGATTTTATTCCCAAACGAATCTTCACCAAGGTATTCAAGAACATACACACAACCCACATCCCACATTGCAAGTACGATCTCATTATCTCCATCATTATCAGCATCTCCAACCTCTACATTATAAATTCTGTAGCCATAATCAGGGCTCGCCCAGACCTGCTTGAAGCCAACTCCATCTTCCCATTTATAAATAATAATACTGTACCAATTCGCGACAACAAGCTCATTTGTTAAGCCATCAGTATCCACATCGGCTATAATCGAATCCCACACTTGATTGTCTAAAGGGCCAAATAAATCACTTTCAGATTCTGGAGATCCATCACTCCCATCTTTGAACATGTATATTTTGTGTTCATATGTTGTAAACTTGTTATATCCTTTTCCTTTTGTATTGGAGGAGTAAGCGACGCCCACTATTTCTTTTTCTCCGTCATGGTCTATATCGCCTATACTTGTTGCCTTTATTAACTGGCCTTCGAATGGATGACTTGCCCAGGTGTCTTCATAATCTCCTATAATATTATTACCATTGTAGCTGCCTCCTATGCATTTGTATTGATATACTCTACTTGTACTGCAAACAAATCTAGAGCCTTTGGCAATCTGTTTAGTATCTTGTTCTATGGTTAAAGGATTATAACTTTTGCACAAACAGTCTTCACAAGGTTGCTCTTCAGGCATTTTACTGCAGTCATACTCTTCAGTTTGGCAAATTCCGTCGTTATTGCATTTTAATTTGGGTGGCTTTTTATCGGGAGGTTTATCTGGTTTCCCCTTAGACTGTCCCTGAGCTTGACCTAAGTCTCCCGCCACGAAAAATAATACAATTACAAGAATACTCATTAGAACAAAAAATTTGAGAACATAGGATCTTCTCATTTCTTCCTCCCTATCTGACTTCTTATGGAAATATATTTTTTTACATAATAAATGTCAAGTCAAATATAATTAGTGTGAATTAGTATTTTATGAGATTGCCGCGCAAGCTCACAATGACATGTGAATTGGTGCGAATTGGGGACAGTCCCCAACTTCTAGTCCCCAATTTCTCTGCCCCCAATTTCTGGCTGGAATTTTGAATGTCGAGATGAGACCCCCTTAATTTCAATCCGACTTTGAGATGTTAAATGTTAATACGCGATTCCTTTGCGCTCCTCAATAAAAAAATTTAATTATAATTATCTGAGTTTCTAAGGTGGCACCTTAGGGAACGTCCCCGAGATGTACTTTAGACGCCCCTTTAGAATGTGCCTATAACTTAAATAATCTAATTTTCAAGACAACCTTTTCAAAAACACAGCGTATATATATATATAACTTTAAATTTGTTAAAGAAACAGGATGAAATCAATTAAAATTTCACAAAGCCTCAAAAACACTCATAAAAAGGAGCAGACATGGTCATCCTCACCAAACACGAAGAATTATTCATGCTCACCATAATCCGTCTTGAAGAACCCGCCTACCTGGTCAACATACGCAATTTCTTACTTGAACACACAGGCAAAGACTGGGCATTCGGTTCCCTCTACATCACCCTGGACAAGTTGAGAAAGAAGGGATTTGTGGAAACCTACACCGGTGAACCCAGACACACCCAAGGGGGTAAAGCCATTCAATACTACAGGCTCACGGAAGAAGGCCTCCGTGTGCTCGCTGAAGCCAAGAAACTCCATGATGTGATGTGGAAAGGATTTTCCCTCCCGATTTCGAAAAAAACGGCTGCCAATGAAAGATAAACCGACTCCTCCCCGCTTGGTTTGGTGGCTCTTCCGGAAGTTTATTCCTCTGGAAGAGCGGAAATACCTTCAGGGGGCCATGCTTGAAGTCTTTGAAGAGCTCTACACCCGTAAAAGCAAAAGAGCGGCCTGGCTCTGGTTCTGGGGTCAATTTCTTCGATCCTTGCCTGCTTTATTATTAAACTCTTTGTATTGGAGTGTTCAAATGTTTAAAAACTATATGAGAATTACATTCCGAAACCTCAAAAAACACAAATTTTATTCGTTCATCAACATCACTGGCTTGGCCATCGGCATAGCGTGCTGTCTTATCATTTTTCTATGGGTCCAGAATGAGCTCGGCTATGACAGGTTCCACAAGAATGCGGGAGAGCTCTACAGGATTTTCCAGGAATCTCCTCAAGGAGGGAAGGTCTTCCGTTTCACGTCAACTCCTTCCGGCCTTGGACCGTTACTGGAAGAACAATACCCTGAGATCCTCCATTCAGCCCGACACACTCCTACCCGTTGGGATATAGGAAGGGAGGAAATTCATTTTAGGGAAAGCGTGGCCCTGGTTGATGATTCTTTCCTGAAGATGTTCTCTTTCCCTTTGCTTGAGGGCACTCTTCAGGCCGCCATGGAGGATCCCTATTCCATAGTCATTTCAGAAGAAATGCGGGAGAAGTATTTTCCCGGAGAAGACCCTCTGGGCCAAACTCTGCGTGTGGGAGAAAGCCTTGATTTGAATGTGACCGGTGTTCTTCAGGACATTCCAGAAGATTCTCATATGCACTTTGACTGCCTTGTCCCGTTCAAAATACTCGGCGAATTCGACTACAACATGAACGACTGGGGGAGCAACAATTACTGGACGTATATCCAGCTCAGAGAAAATGCGTCATCTCAAGAGGTGGAAACGAAAATATCCGGTATCATCCAGGAACATGTCCCGGAATCAAGCGCAATCCTCCATCTCCAGCCGGTCGTCAGGATTCATCTGTACGCTCTCGGCGGTGGCGGCCTGATAACTTACATCTACATATTTTCCGGAATGGCTATCTTTATTCTCCTCATCGCCTGCATTAATTATATGAATCTCTCCACAGCCCGTTCGGCAAACAGAGCCCGCGAAGTCGGCATCAGGCAGGTGGTGGGAGCGAACCGCATCCAGCTCATCAAGCAATTCATGGGAGAGTCCGTTTTTTACGCTTTTTTTGCCTTGATTATCGGCCTGACCATTGTCCACCTGCTTCTCCCGACATTCAGTCAACTGGCGGGAAGACCGCTCGGCATGGATTATTCAATCAGTATGATTCTGGTCCTGATAGGGCTGACTCTCTTCACAGGACTTCTCGCCGGAATTTATCCGGCATTTGTTCTTTCCTCATTCCAGGCCATTCACGCCTTGAAAGGAGCTTTGAAATCAAGAGGCGGGCGTGCCCTTTTCAGGAGAATCCTGGTTGTCACTCAGTTCTCTCTTTCCATTTTCTTGATTATCGGCACTCTGTTTGTCTTTCGCCAGATTAGCTTCATGATGAATAGAGAATTGGGGTACAACAAGGAGAATATTGTCTGTGTGCCGATGAGGGGTCAACTCTACAGAAACTATCAAGTATTCAAAACCAGGCTTCAAGAAAATCCGAGCATCATAAGCTTGACCCGGGCCAATACAACGCCCGATATCAAACAAAGTTCCATCGCCGATTACGATATCACCTGGGACGGAAGAGAAGAAGGTGATAATTTTCCAGGTATCAACATCATGGGCATCGATGCGGACTATTTGAAGACTCTTCAAATAGAGATGGCCGAAGGGCGGTTTTTTTCAGAGCAGATCCAAACAGATTCTACAGACAGCTGGGTGATTAACGAGGCCGCGGCTGCAGCCATGGGATTGGAATCGCCACTGGGAACAGGAGTGTATTGGGCTGACTACAAAGGGAAAATCATCGGTGTGATCAAGGACTTTCATTTCAGCTCTCTCCGAGAGGAAATCGAACCTCTTTTAATGAGAATGAATCTGTGGATGGATAACATCCTCGTTCGCATCCGTTCCGATAACATCACGGCGACTATTGGTTTTATGCAGAAGACTCTGAAAGACCTTCTCCCCCACTATACCTTTGAGTATGAGTTTCTCGACACACGAATCGAGAATCTCTATCGCACAGAACAGCGCATGGAGAAAATCCTTATATTTTCGACAATCATTGCCATATTTATCTCCTGCCTGGGACTGTTGGGTCTGGCTTCATTCACAGCCCAACAGAGAACAAAAGAGATCGGAATCCGAAAAGTCCTGGGGTCGACAGTGGCTGGCGTCGTGTTCCTTCTTTCCAAGGAATTCATAAAGTGGGTTCTTCTGGCCAACCTGATAGCCTGGCCTGTGGCTTATTTGGCCGTTTACAACTGGCTGCAGAATTTTGCTGTCCGGACAAGAATGGGATGGGAGATATTCCTGCTGTCCGGGAGCCTGGCTCTGGCCATTTCATTGCTGACAGTCTGCTACCAGTCCGTTAAAGCAGCCTTGGCGAATCCGGTGGATTCCCTCCGCTATGAATAATTGGGGACGTTCCCCAAGGTACCACCTTAGATAAGGAGAAATAACACCACTCATAAAAATAAAGGCTTTTCCCCTTTTTTACCTTTTTTTTGTATCCTTGTGTGAAGCGTAGTCAAGTGGCAATTTAGTTGAGCAGACTAAGGCTTGTCTAGCTTTGAGAATGTCATTGCGATGAGTGGAATGATGTGACAATCCTGCATTATTGTCATCGCGAGGAACAAAGTGACGTGGCAATCTCGCAAGATAATTTGGTTCTTCCTTTTTTGACTTATGAGATTGCCGCGCTTTGCCTGCAATGACACAAGGAATTCTAGCCTAATAATAAGGGAAAAATTGGGGACTCCCCCCAATTCCTGGACATTCCCCAATTTATAAAAAAGGGGCCTATCCCCTTTTTCACCTGGCTCCTTTTTAAAAAATTTTAGAAATGTCGAATGTTGAGACGCGACCCCCACCCTTCTAAGGCACCTTAAATGCTCCAATTCCCTCTATTTATTATAAGCCGGAATCTGTTCCTCTCAAAATTTCTCAGGAATCTCCTAATCTGAAGTGGTGAGTATACTCACCTCAAAAGATGATGGAAATTAACAAAAAATCACCCCCTTAAATCCTCCTCTTTGATGATTGACAGCAAGTCTGATAATTGTACACTATTAGGAAAAGGAAAATTATCAGCATCTCGAGAGGGAATCATTACCTAATGACATGCTGAATAGTCTTATAGAAAATTAATAGGGATTAAATTCTGTAATGAGTGAATCAAGGGCACTGCACCAAGTTCTAGTTCTGGATAATGACGAGGATTTCGTCTCGCTCCTTCAAAGTGAACTGGGTGTATATGGATTTGAAATTCAAGCTGTGAAACCTGATTCCAACCAAATCCATACGTTAGATTTGCACAAAGCTGAATTAATTCTTATTGCCGTAGAAGCTCCTGATGTGACTGGTTACACACTCTATGACCAAGCAAGAAAAAAGATTGGCAGATCTATTCCGATTGTGCTCACTACAGCCACGCTCAATGCAGAAGATTTTGCCCTACACAAGCAACTCAAAGAGCCTGCGGATGCCTACCTGCATAAGAGACGTTTATCTTCTAACGAAGTACCGCCCGAAATCTATGAACTAATCGGATTAAAATTTCGGAAAGGATATCTCACTCAGAAGAATGGCAGGTCTTTTGCAGAAAGAAAAAATATAGAGACAATTTCAGCCAGCAAGGATAAACTCGACCAGTCGGAAGAGCTCAATGCCACAGAACCTTTGATTTCAAAGGTAGCCGATAGCAAAAACACTGAAAAACAAACCATCTCAGCGCAAGCAGATAGTCGCCACGACCAAAAGATTAAGCAGGAAACAAAAATCATAAATGAGTTGAAGCATGCGATTAGTGATTTAGAGAGGGAGGCTTCTCATTTATTCAGACAAACAGATAAGGAAAATCATGACATAAGTCCTTCGCAGTTATTAAACCATGTGCTCAACCAGAAAGATCAAAATGGCCAAAAAAACTGGGATATAAACAATTTTGTAAAGAAAATTCAGGAAGATAGCAAGAGAGTCCTTGCCGGAAAAGACAAGCTTAAAAAATTCATGAAGGAGATGTATGACTTCGAAAAGGAAATAGACCAGGATTTAAAGCGAAATAAAGAACTCACTGCCCTTCTTGAAATCAAACAGAAAATGATTGATGAGGCAACAAAGTCCGCTGAAAAGTTAACCAAGGAAAAGCTTGCACACCAGGAGACGCGCAAACAACTTGAATCTAAAATTGCCCAACTTCAGGCAGAACTAATAGGCAAAGAAAGGCAATATCTTTTCCAGCTAAATGCAACTGAAGAAAAATTCAAAACCGACAATCTTAAAGCTAAAGAAGAACAGCAACGTGCCCTTAGGGAACTCAATGAGAACTACACAGCAGAAATCTCTCAGCTCCGGACAGAGAAGAATGCCGAGATAAAAACGCTCAAGGAGAAAGTGTCTACTGAGATGCAAAAAATCACTGAAATGTTGACCAAAAAAGAGAAGTTATATCAAGAATCATGTAATCAATATGAATCTGAAATAGACCAACTTCAGACAGAGCTAGAGGAAGCAAAAAATCAGCAACTTTCTCAAATCAACACCACAGAAGAGAAATATAAAACCGATCTTCTCCATGCAGAGAAAGTCCATTCCAGCATTGTTGACTCAATTGTAAAAAAATTTGCGGAGCAGATGGCTCAGATCCGTATACAAATGGATAATGAGCGTCAGACGCATAAAAATGTCCGCGAGGATCTTGAAACTAAAATCGCTCAATTATCAGATCAAAAAGATTCTACTCAAGAGCGAATGAATTCTGATCAGAAAGCAACCCAAAACGAACAGAAGGATGCAGATTTGCCCACGGAAGATAAATAGGCACACTGGAAAATCCGAAACCTATATATTCTTAAGAGTGTGTTTTTTATCTTCCTATAAATTCTTCCTCTTTTTTCCTGATATTTGCCAACTGATATTCCTACGGAATCTTAACAAAGATTTTCATTTAAGAATATGAAGCATAGCGAGAGAAAGGGAGAGGGCCTCACCTTGACAATCTTTTATAAATAGGGCTAATATCATAGAGGGGAAAAAAGAGCAAAATGTCAAAAAACAACGACACCCTTAAAGATCCAATTCTAATCGTTGAAGAAATTGTAAATGAGCTAGAAGAAGTTATAAATAAGAAAAAAGAAGAGATAGAGAAAGACCTGGAAAAAAGTATTCAACAAGAGAAGAACAAGGCAAAAAAGAAGATAGATCAAATTGAAAAAGACCTTGAGGTTAAAAAAGATGAGTTGATCAATTATCGGACTGCGTTTGCTGAATTTGAAAATACTAAGGCCAATATTAGAAGTCAGAAACAGGCACATCTTGAGAAGGCCATTCAATGCCTGAAAAAAATTGAGACTCTAACAGCTCAAGGTCTCGAAGAGCTAATTAAAATGAGTGAGTTGGACCAGAAATTTGATGAAATCACTCATACGATTAGAGAAAAGGCTGAGACCTTTAAAAGAGAACTCGAAGAGAAATTCGGAGTTGTGGCTGAAAAAATGGAGACACAAGAGAATGAAGAGATTTATTTAGAGCAGGAGCGGGAAAAACTGAGAAAGATTAAAGAACTACTGGCTTCAACAAATACATCCAAGCGTAGAAGAGCCAAAACAAGAGGAAAAATGGAAAACGAAGAAGAAGCTGAAGAATCAGAAGTCAATAAAGAAAATGAGACTCATCCTGAAGAATCCGAAGATGATTGAAGTAATGGTTATCTCTCTATCTGGCATGAACGAAGCAAGTGAATATGAAGCATCGGAAAAAATAGAGTGATCAGGGATACAACAGATTTAAGAGCTTTTTTTGCGATAGAAACGATTTCTCAATTACACTTAGGGAAGAAAAATAATCTTCTAAGATAGTTTTATTTTCTGAGGAAATATCTAAAAACTTCAATCCTGAATAATAAAGAGATAGATTCTCTCCGACTTTTTCAGAATACACAACATTTCCTTTAAAATGGCAAGCTTTGTTCTTCAAGACGATGATCAAATCAAGAGTTTTTTCAGGAGAAAGTCTTGATTCTGAAGAAATTTTTGCTCCCACTAAACTCAAATTTACTGTTTGCGCCACATTATGAGCACCATTATCCTTGTACAGAAGAGTTGTGGACGCATAGTATCTTTCAGATCTCCTCCTTTCTTTAGCTAATTTTTTCCTGTAAGGTCTGATAATTTCTTCTTTTTCTTGCTCGTCGGTTGGCTTTCCGTAAAAAACGCAAACCCTGTTTTTATCCGTGATTGCATCTTTTTCTTCCTTGCCTTTTGCTTTTGCCAAGGCCATGTTTGCTTCATTGATTATTTTCTTTAAATCACTCTGGGTGATTGACTTAAGCGAATCAAATCTATCTACCGTAAAATAAGTTATACCGAAGCTCATGGTCAGGTTGTTTCTGGGTTGAAATTCCTGAAATTCAAAATAATGTTCTTCGATATTTTTCTTAATCCTTTCCGTGAACAGACAAGCTTCTTCCAGGTTTTTTAATACTGTAAGGAAAAACAGGAATTCCTCTCCACCATACCGACAGATCAAATCCTGGTCTCTGGTGGAAGACTTAAGGACGTTTGCCAATTCTCGAAGAAGCTTGTTTCCCGCCTCATGGCCATTTTTGTCATTATAATTTTTAAACCAATCAACATCACCCATCACCATGGCGTATGATTCTCTTTCACCTCGTCTCTTCCTTTGAGATTCAAGCTTACGAATAACACTCTTGAAGAAAGGATCGGGACGCAGCAAACCTGTAAGAGCGTCATACTGGATGAGATTGAGCTTTGTGATGGCCAGGGATATATGCTCAGCAAGGGTGCGCATTGTCTGCTGATCTTCCTTTGTGAAACCCTCCTGGCTAGAGCCTTTGGGAAGTATCTTGTTGTAGACTTCGATCACACCGATGACTTCCTTGTCATGCACAATAGGGAGGCACATCATACTCCTTAAAGGAGGCATAAAATGCTCCAAATATCTTTTGCTCATCCGCTGGTCGCTTGATAAGGCGGTGACATTGATCTCTTGAATGTGACGTGCAACAAAGGCTGCAAAATCTTGCTCATCTATTGAAACTGTGTACTTTGAAATATCAGGATGGAGCAAGAACACATCATCCCATATTATTGGTTTGAGGTGCTTTCCGAGAGGCTCGTCTTCATTCAGAATATATATAGAAATGCTACTGGCTCGGAGGATATCTTTAATATCGTAGACAATATCCAGAAGACTGATAAAGTCATTAGCAATGTAAATATTCTTTAAAATTTCTTCTATTCTCTGTTTTTCATTTTTAAATCGAATATGTCTTTCCCTCAACTCAATCCGTTTTTCCAATTCTCGGACAACACTATCATTTATAACCTCTTCGATTTCTTTTATATCAGAATAAGTGTCCTGTATCATAATGTTAGTCTGCTCAAGATAACTCTTCAGATCTTCTGCTTCCATTTTCAGCAAAGAATGTTCTACGGCTTTATTAAGAACTCGAAGAAAAACTCTGTCATTCTGTTCTCCGGACAGAGTGATATGGTAATCGACGTAGCGGCTCAAAGGCCATTTATTCACGATTTCTTCAATTTTCTTTTCTTCAAGACCTGTGACAACGATGCTTATCGTTTTATCGAGCAATGCATTCAGGGATAGATAACTGGCCTGAAGATAATCCACAACAAGCACATTGATATTTCGGGATTTCAGGATTTCGCCCGCTTTCTCAAAATTGGAAGACGCATAAATGGTGCCAACTCTACTACAGAGCAGATCTAAATGCGCTCTTACTTCAGCATTTTCATTCAGGATGAGTATGTTTCCGTTAATCATAATTCCTGTTTAACAACTATTTTACAGATTAATCCCTTTTTTCCTGTAGAGACTTTAAATTTATGGGAGCTTCCCTTTCCCCTGGTAATAAGCCCTTCATTCTTTCCCCCGACTCTGGCAGCTCGGAATTCTCGAATAAACATATCACAAATAAAACGCCATGGTCAATAAAAATGAAACAACAATAAAAAAAAATTTTGCCCTTTCCTGCATCCTCAATTTCAACTATTCCCATGTAAAATTTGCTTGCAGGCAATCTCTCTATAAAAATTTTTCAAATTTTTGAAACCATTTGTCCCGTTTTATCGTACATATATATGGAGGCAGTTATGAAAGACTTGAGCTTAGCCCATCAGAGTATCATGCTGGCCATCTGGCGGCTTGGCGACAATGCCTACGGAGTGACCATCCGCAAACAGGTTGCCGCCGTGACAGGAAGAACCTACGCTTACGGAACACTCTACAATATCCTGAATCAACTCGCCATGAAAAGCTACATTCAGAAGCGTGTTGGCTCTCCGACAGCAAAACGCGGCGGCCGGCGAAAGATTTTTTACACCCTGACTTCCGCCGGAAACCAGGCGCTCAAAACGGCCCGCCAAATGCAAGAAGTCATTTGGAAAGGGATTCCCGGAAGAGAGTTCGAGGAGGGATAATTTTATGTGTCATCTCCATAAACCCTCAAGAATTGCCGAGTGGATCATGGCGCGCCTCTCGCTTTTGGACGATGAATTTTCCCTCACAGGCGATCTCCGTGAGGAGTTCGAGGACCTCGTTGCAGAAAAAAGCCTTGCTTATGCGCATACCTGGTACTGGTTCCAGCTTTTAAAATCCCTCCCCGACTTTCTCAAAAATTCCATTACCTGGAGTGTTATCATGATCAAAAATTATCTTAAAATCGCTTTCCGTAATCTCAGAAAACACAGAGGCTATTCCTTTATCAACATTTTCGGCCTGGCTGTCGGTTTGGCCACCTGCATCCTCATTCTCCTCTGGGTTCAGGATGAAGTGAGCTACGACCGGTTTCATACCAACCTTGATAGCCTCTACCGGGTTGTATGTTACGACCGTATCATCGGCACAAGCGAAAAGTTCTCGGTCACCTCGCCACCACTCGCTCCGGCCCTCGAGCAAAATTTCCCGGAAGTCCTCCGGACCGCAAGGTACGATCAACAGAGAAACCAGCTGATCAAGTATGGCGAAAAGAAATTCCTGGAGAATTCGGTATCCTTTGCTGATCCCACTTTCCTGGAGATGTTTTCCTTTCCTCTGATCAAAGGAGATCCCCAAACCGCCCTGAAAGATCCCCACTCCGCTCTCTTGACAGAGTCAACGGCCCACAAATACTTCGGCTCAGAAGACCCGGTCGGTAAAGTTCTTTCTTTTGGCGGCCGTTATGATTTCCAGGTAACCGGCGTACTCAAGGACCTTCCATCAAACTCACACCTTCAGTTTACGATTCTCATGCCTGTGAACTTCCTCAAAGACCTGGGTTGGGAACTCGATGACTGGGGACATTTTTTCATTCACACCTATATCCAGCTTCATCCGGAAAGTGCTCCGATCGAGTCAGCGAAGCTTCTCGAAACTTACGAGAAAGGAACTGGAGAGCCAAGCAATATCCTGTATGAGCTTTTACCAGTAAAAGATATCCATCTGCATTCTGCCGGGGCCTGGGGATTCGGAGCGGATGGAGACATTCGGTACATCTACCTTTTTTCCATCATCGCAGCCTTTGTCCTGTTTATTGCCTGCATCAACTTCATGAACCTGTCCACGGCTCAGTCCGGAGACCGGGCCAAAGAGGTCGGTATGAGGAAGGTCGTGGGTGCTCGCCGGAAAGACATCATTAATCAGTTCTTTGGAGAATCCATGCTGTTGGCCTTTATCGCTCTGGGAATATCCCTGATCATTGTGAGGATTGTTCTCCCTATATTCAACAACCTGACAGCTAAAGACATGTCACTTAACATCTCGACGAACGGATCCCTTCTCATGTTTCTCGTCGGGATTGCGCTTGTCACCGGTCTTTTTTCCGGAATCTATCCGGCGCTTCTGCTCTCCGGATTCAAGCCCGTGGCTGTGTTCAAGGAAAAGTCCATCTCAACGAAAAACATCCATTCCCTGTTCCGGAAGATACTGGTCGTGGCCCAGTTCTCCCTATCTATCGCGCTCATCATTGGGACCGGTATCATCTATTCGCAGCTCGATTACATGAAGCGGATGGAGCTTGGGTTCGACCAAGAGCACGTAGTCTGCATGAATTTGACACCAAATCTCAAGGAGAAATACGGTGTGATGAAGGAGGAGCTGTTGCGGCTTCCCGGTGTTTCGCATGTGACGACTGCTTCTGGAAGACCTTTTGCCCAATCCTCCTCCATAACCTGGGAGGGACGGGATGAAGATAAGCACATCGATCTGTTTTTTTCGCATGTCGATTACGACTTTCTCGAGACATTCGGAATGGATATGGCAGACGGAAGGTTTTTTTCGAAGGATTTTTCAATCGATAAAGAAAGCTATGTCCTGAATGAGACAGCGGTCCGGCAGATGGAGCTTAAGAATCCATTGGGAGAACAGATTGAGTTCTTTGAACAGAAAGGGACAGTCATCGGGATTATAAAGGATTACCACTTCAGATCGTTGCATTCGAAGATTGCGCCACTTCTTCTGACGCTGTCGGAGAAAGGCCAGAATTACATGTCGATTAAAGTCGTGCCCGGAAATCTGAGGTCTATTCTGGATAAGATCAAGGGTGTCTGGTCTCAGTTCGAGCGGGACTATCCCTTCCAATACACTTTTCTGGATGGTGAATTCGACCGAATATACAGGACTGATATAAGATTCAGGAACATCTTTGTGTATTTTGCCGGTCTGGCGATCGTAATTTCCTGTTTAGGATTGTTCGGGCTGGCCTCGTTTATGGCGGAAAAGCGCACAAAAGAGATTGGGGTCCGGAAAGTTCTGGGAGCCTCCGTGAGCGGAATCGCCATTCTTTTGGCCAAAGAATTCACCAAATGGGTGGTCGTGGCCAATGCATTGGCCTGGCCTCTCGCCTACTGGACGATGAAACAGTTGTTGGCCGTGTATGCGTACAGGACTGAGATAGGAATTGGAATTTTTCTGATTAGCGGAGGATTGGTACTGGTTATGGCCTTGATGACTGTCGGTTATAAGTCGGTGCGGGCCGCTTTGACCAATCCAGTGGACTGCCTTCGGTATGAATAAAAAAATTGGGGACGTTCCCCAAGGTACCACCTTAGATAATCCAACTCATGTGTCATTGCGAATAAAGCGCTGCAATCTCTTCGTGAAAAATGCATTTCTTTCTATGAGATTGCTTCATTCCATACGCAATGACATAGGAAATTGGGGACTTTACAAACCTCGTTGTCATTGCGAGCGCAGTGTGGCAATCCCGTAAGATAATTTGGTTCTTTTTTAAAAAATTTATGAGATTGCCGCGCTTCGCTCGCAATGACACAGGAGCCAAAGACTGACTTCAACTTCAGAAATGTCAAATGTTAAGATGCGGCCCCTCTTTTCATTCACTTTTGTTGAAATGTTAAATGTTAAGACGCGATCCCTTTTATCCTTTTATCGCGACCCCTTTTACCGACCCCTTTTACGCTTTTACTCTTTTATTCCTCTATTTCTTTTTTCGTCGATGCATAACCGTTGCCTCAGCCGAGCAGACAGTCACACAGAGCCCGCACCCGTAACATTCATCGGCGTTATAAATCATCTGTTCATTCTCCCAAACGCGGGCATCAAAAACACAGCGTTCAACGCAATCCCCACAATGAGCACATACGTTCATATCTGTATGGGCAATGTATTCTGAATGAGCAATCAGGTCTCCTCTCCCGTATTTTATGAGAAATTGAAGGTCATGGCAGCAGCACGGGCAGCAACTGCATACTGCATAAACGTACTGTTCAGGATTGTAAATAGTGAGATGTACCAATCCTTTCTCATTGGCTTGACGCAGCAATTCTACGGCCTTTTTGATCGGAATGTGGCGGGCTTCCCCCTCAGCCACGTATTTATCCGCTTCATCATTTATCAAAAAACAGACATCCAGAGGATTATCGCAGCGTTGATAGCGCTCCCGACACTCACATCTCGTAAGTGCAAAAGAACGGGCACTGCGGAGGATCTCTATGACTTGTTCGGTCGGCAGAACCCACTGCTGAGTGGATAATGACTCATTTACGGGAATCACTCTTGAGGAGAATGGAATCTTACCTTCCTGTATCCATCTATCCACACGTTCCAATCGTTCCTCGAGGTACAAATCATTTGTTTCCTTTTCTTTGTTTCGCTTCATCCTTAATCCTTCGCCACAAAATTATGTCTTTGGATAACACGCTTGGCCTAAGACATAATACTATTTAAAGAACAAGCCAACAATCCCTTCTCCAATCAGTATTATGATAAAGATTTCAACGACACACAAAAAAGAACGAATTGGAGTGCGGCAGTTCTCTCTCATGAGCTTTCTCTGTTCCTAAAGAGTGCTTTCATATTCCGGGGCAAAATCTCCAAGTATTCCGTCATGTACAGCTCTTCTAATTTTTTTTCTGTTCTGGCAGGAAGCTCATCCATCGGTAACCTGTCCAGAAGTAGAGCTGTTTCGGCTTCTGAGAACGCAGTTTTGTTTTCGATCCAATCTCTAAAGTCTTTGTTCTCCGGGCAGATAACTTGACAGCGCAGACAGCCCACAAGACAGTGATGCCAGGCAGGGTCCAGCCAGGATGGGAAATCGCGTTTACCCTCATTGAGGAAAGTTATGCAGCGCTCGGCATGAAGAAGAAAGCGTTCGGAAGAAATAGCCTTTGGTGGACAGGCCTTGAGACATGCTGAACAGTGGTGACATCTTTCCATCATCTGAAACTCACTCCAAACATCGTCATCATTAGGGAGGTCAGAATAGAACGCCGTCAGCCTGAAAAAACTTCCCATTCCCTGCACGTAGGCAATATTGTTTTTTCCGTATTCGGCCAAACCACTGTGCACAGCCAGGCTTTTTAAGGGAAGGATTGTCTTAGCGACATGATACCCCTCTGGTTTTAGAATTCTTAAAAGAAAATTTTCTACTTTTACATCAGAAGAGTGGCAATAAGTGGGAGGAATAACCACCGGGATTGGCTTCTTGTTCACCATGAAAGAAATCCTCGTGATTGGCTGTGGAGAAGCCACAAGGATAACCGATTCAGATCTGAAGGGATTGGCCTGTGTGTTGAAGTTGAACTCTCTCAGATAATCCCGGTCCAGTTCTTCTCTAAACATTCTCTTCCTGCGCCATGTGTTGATTTCTTGCTGCAGAGTGGAAACATGTTTCGATGAGACGATTCGAACCTTTTGACCCTGTTGCTCCATCTGGAAAAGCAATTTCCTGATTATTTCTTTCTCCTCGATTTTAACTCCTTTCTCTGAATCAGAACTTTTTAATGCATATTTACGCTCGAATAATCGATCCATTTTGAATTAAGCTCCATAAATGAATATTTGTCTCTTTTCCATGTTTATTCCTGATGTACTTAGCGATTCCAATTCATAGATGAGGGGAAGGATGAAAAAGTTGCAGAAATAATCCGAAATATTTTGAAACCTTTGCTCTTTATATTTCATCTAAGTATATTAAGGATGGAAACTGTATGAGATGAGCACACTTGAAGTCGAATTGATTGAAAAGGCAAAACAAGGCAGCCACACGGCGATCAGCGAACTTCTCTCCAAGGAACAGAACTTCATCCTCAATTTTATGTACCAGCTCACAGGCAATAGAGCTGAGGCTGAAGATCTAACCCAGGAGGCTTTAATCATGGCCTATCGAAAAATCCAAACATTTCGTTACAAGGCTAGATTTCGCACCTGGTTGAGTAAAATCGCGCTTAACCTTTTTCGGCAAAAACATCGACAGAAACGCAGGCATGATTCTCTGATCCTAGAAGAAATCATGATCCCGGGAGAAGATGGAAATCCGGAGCGAAAAGTCATAAAGCGCGAGCTTCAGTGGTGTATCATCCACAATCTCCAGTACCATTTACCGGAAAAATACAGAGTGGTCTTAGTCCTTCGCGATCTTCAAAACTTCAGCTACAAAGAGATCTCTGAAACCCTGGGCTGGAGCATAAGCAAAACTAAAACTATGCTTCACAGGGCCCGTCAAACATTCCGTAGTACTTTTATCAACGCTAAATGCAAGGCTTTTACTGACGATTATTGCTGTACATGCGAGGGGGTTCAAGACCTATGAAATGTCAAAAAGCCATATCGCTTCTCACAGAATATTTCGACGATGAATTGAGCCAAAAAATAAGTTCAGCGGTGAAAGAACACTTGAACCAATGCGAGGAGTGCAAAGCCAAGTATAGAGAGTTTAAAAAAACTCTGAAAATCCTTAAAAGACTGAAGCCATTGGATTAGTTGGCCAGGTCCCTTTTGTCTCATTGTGGGCACAGCACGACAATATCATATAAAAAACTTGACTGATTTCATCCTTGTGGGTTCCCTTAGGGAACGTCCACAATTATACTTATTCCCTCTTAAGAAATGTCAAATGTTAAGATGCGGCCCCTCTTTTCATTCACTTTTTCTGAAATGTTAAATGTTAAGACGCGACCTCTCTATTCAGATGCGACCCCCTCATTATAGAAAAAAAGAGTGGCTGCCTGCATTCCTGTGGTGGCACCTTGGGGAACGTCCCCAATTACCAATTATTCATAACGCAAGCTTTCTACAGGGTCGGTCCGGGCGGCAAGGAAAGCATGCATCAGGATAGGCAAAATGGCGCAGAGAAGGGCGGCAGCACCGGATATCGTGAAGGTATCCCAGCCGAGCTGGATACGGAAGGCAAAATCCTGAAGCCACCGTGTTAAAGCAATGTAAGCGAGGGGCACGGAGATGACGTTAGCCAGAATAACGAGGATGACAAACTTCCGGGAGAGAAGTCCCATCAGGCTCGGCACAGACGCACCCAGCACTTTCCGGATACCGATCTCCTTTGTCCGGTGCTGGACAAGGAAGGATGCCAGTCCCAGAAGCCCCATACAGGCGACCACGAGTCCCATGGAAGTCAAAACTCCCAGCATTTTTCCCATCTGAGCTTCTTTACGGTACAACCGGTCAAAGTCATCATCCAGGAAAAATCCGTTAAAAGGGATGGCCGGAAAGAATTCGGACCATTTAGTCTGGAGAAAATGAAGTGTTTCCGGAATGTTCCCGGGAGCCAATGTCAGGGTCAGCATATTATACCTTGAGGAAGAAACTTCCATATATAGGGGTTCTATTTCCTGGCGCATGCCCTGGAAGTGGAAGTTCTTGACCACCCCGACTATGGTCTTCCACCGCCCGTAGATACTCTCATGCAGCCTGTCCCCCAAGGCTTTTTCGGCCGAAGAATAGCCAAGGTATGGGACCGCCGCCTCGTTAATTATGAAGGCCCTGTTTTCATCGTTCAGCGTTTCATCAAAGGCACGTCCCACGACCATTTCGATTTTGTACTGGGGGATGAAATCGTCATCGCAAGACAGGAACTTGAGGCGCAGAGGCTTACTGAGTTTGTCGTCCGACCAATTGAGATGACCATCCCGCATGGGGCGGCCCGGAACGCTGGATGAGGCTGCGGATTCCAGGATATTGGGATTCCTCAGGAATTCTGATTTAATGGTTTTCACCTGCTTTCTCACCTGAGCGTCACTCCTCATCGGGATGACATATTTGAATTCTTTATCAAACCCGAGACTCCCGCTTCGCATGTAAGAAAGCTGTTTATAAACAGTGATAGAACCAGTAGCCAGAAAGATGGAGATGGCGAACTGCCCGACGACAAGAATCTTCAAGGCAAAGGACCCTCGAGTACTCATTTTCGTCCCTCTCAGTATCTGGTCTGGTCGGAAAGCCGTCAAGACGAAAGCCGGATAGAGCCCTGAAAGAACCCCGACCAAGAGTACAAGGCCCAGTATGGATACAAAGACCTGGGGATGGATTAGATCTCTCAGGGAAAGTGCCGTTCCAGCAAATTGATTAAAGAGAGGGAGAAGCCCGTTTATCAAAACGCAGGCACTGAGAGTGGCAAAAAAGGTGATTATGACAGATTCACTCAAAAACTGCCGGATCAGCTGGCCGCGCCCTGCACCGATCACCTTCCGCAGGCCAACTTCTTTAATGCGGTAAACACCCCGCGCGTTGGACAGGTTGACAAAATTCATACATCCGATGACCAGGATGAGGAAAGCGATCAGGCCATAAATGTAAAGATAAATCCGATTCCCTGGAGGCTCTAACTCACCTCTAATATGAAGACCTTCAAAATCACGGCGGAAATGGATATCGGTCACAGATTGAAGAAAATACCGCCGCGTCTGTCCCCAGGCCGTCAGCTCTTTATTCACGTAGTCATAAGCCATTCGCTCAATCTGTTTTTCGAACTCCGGCACAGATACGCCAGGGAACAGTTTCAGATAGGTCACCATGCTGCCGGCATGCCACTCACTCAGGAGCCAGCCCTTTTCGAATTGGCTGAGGGGGAGGAGTATGTCGTATTTAAAATGGGTGTTGGAAGGCGGGTCAGCCACGACTCCGGTCACGAGAAAGTCTCTGGAATGCGATTGTCTAAACATCCGGTTCCATGCAGGATCTTTGACAGCGATTCTCTTACCGATCGGATTTTCATCGCCAAAATACTTCTCTGCCATGCGCTCGGAGAGAACAATGCCTGTCGAATCTTTCAGCGACGTGTCCGGGTCACCTTGTAAAAAGGGAATGGTCAGGACCCGGAAGAGTGAGGATTCTGTATACACAACCCGGTCTTCGAATGAACGTCTCTGTTCGTACTGGATAAGCACATTGGATACCGGAAAAATTCTCGCAGTCTCCTCGACCTGACTGTAATGCTCATCGAGCACTGTGGCCACCATAGCACTGATGCCAGCCGAACAAAACTCACCGGCAGGCACCTTCCTGTACTCCAGCACACGGTAGAGCCGGTCCGCATCCTGATGATACCGGTCATAACTCGACTCATTGGACACATAAAGTAGAATCACCATGCAGCAGGCCAGGCCGGCGGCCAGTCCGGCTATGTTGATAAAAGCATAGGTTTTTCTTCTCTTGAGGGTTCGAACAGCAATTTTTAAATAGTTTTTAAGCATGATCCAGCTCCAGTAAAAGCGGTGATAGAAATAATGCGGGATGGTCCGCAAAACCTGCATCCAGAGGAGGCGTTGAGCGGTGGCTCTCCCCTTTTCTTCTTTCCAGGCATGGTAGAGCTCTTCGACATCGCCGAAAAGACCGTAGTTCTTGTCTCTGTTGATCAGCCGGCTTAAGAGCCATAGACCGAACGATGAGCGATCGTTTTTGGTCATTCTTAACTCTTTTCTTCCACGATGAAGGACATTTTCGGCAGGCCTTTCCAGAAGGCCTCCTGTATCTTTCGGGATTCCAGGAGTATTTCGTACCCGAGTTTGGTGAGTTCGTAAAAGCGCTTGCTCTGTCCGCCGCGTACGGGTGTGGGCTCGCCTTTCCTGGCCTTAAGAAGGCCCCTTTCGACAAGACGCTCGAGTGGAAAGTAGATGCCGCCAATAGCCAGCTTTTTCCCTGTGATCTTGCGGATGTATTCATATATGGAGATGCCGTAGGCTTTATCCTGCAGGTTCCAGACAGAAAGTAGGATTTGTTCTTCGAATTTAGTCAGTTCAGACATATCAGTCTCTCCTGTTTATATGCTATCTATTCAGATATTATGAACAAATAAAGGAAGATTGTCAATATATTTCTAAAATTTTCTAAAATTTCGAAATAATCAACAGGAATTGGGAACTCACCTATAATACAATAAACAAGGAACTGGGGCCTTTATTAAATATTATTGCAAGATTTTAGGGGATTCCTTTGCTTTTCTCGGAAAGGCTTGACAATTTCTTAAGGAAATTGAAGTAGATAAAATGAAAAGAGGCCTAGCCCCTTTTTGAGTCACTGCGAGCGAAGCACGGCAATCTCATCGAGACAAATTGAGATTATTCGCTCGATTCATCGTTATTCTTAGTAAAGAAGTTTTCTTCTTGAGTTAGCCTCTTGACAATAGCACAGATATAGTGTACACAATAATAGTGTAATATTGGAGGTTCGACATGTTTAAGAATATCACTCTGAGCGCGGATGAAGAACTCATCCGGAAAGCAAGGGAACAAGCTAG
>Ga0209636_10000591_pt1 | contig 35948 bp, 37 predicted proteins | sample DeeMarSWOR152_54_FD_187464 | JGI IMG/M metagenome (GOLD analysis project Ga0209636, IMG submission 187464) | Marine sediment microbial communities from White Oak River estuary, North Carolina - WOR-1-52-54 (SPAdes) (version 2) | ecosystem: Environmental > Aquatic > Marine > Intertidal zone >... | reverse complement strand
ATCCCTACGGTTGGTTCCGTCATAGCGACAGCATTTCCAGTAATTATTGCTGTCTTTCAGTTTGAGAGTCTATGGCCAGCTTTGTGGATTCTATTGATTCTTATTGCCATTCAGCAGATCCTGGGAGGTTTTATGGAGCCAAAATTGATGGGAGAGGGATTGGGATTGAGTCCTCTGGTGGTTCTTTTTTCTCTATTTTTTTGGGGTTGGTTATGGGGAATTTTGGGTATGATTTTAGCAGTCCCCATAGCAGCTATGGTGAAGATTGTCTGCAGCAATATCCCCTCTTTGAAGTTCGTAGGAGAGCTCATGAGTAAGGCCTGAACTCACAGAGCTTTCTCAGGTAGGAGTAATCACTTTCTTTTTGTAGGATAATTCTTTTATTTTGGCGAACCGGGCCAGGAGTTCCTGGATATAGTTCCTTCCCTCGAAATTTCGTTTTGCCAGAAATTTTACAGAGAGGATGATTCGCTCTACACATTTAAGCTTTTCTTCTTTGGTATAAGACTGCATTCCTCCAGGAAGGATTATGCTTTTTTCATAACGACATTTTTCCATACTTTGGCAAATAGCCTCTCCCACCTCATTTTTTGGCCTAATTTCCTCGCCTGGAAGGTGGATAAGTTTTTCTCCCTTTTCAATTTTTTCCTTGGCATACTCCAGAGCCATGATTACCTCTTTATCAGTGAAGGATTCTTTCTGTTCTCCGTATGCTTTTAAAGGGGCTTCAATATGGAAGGCCAGCCAGGCCATTCTTTCATCTCTTAGAATATCCTCTTCAGCCGCCCTGTTCCTGGGCACAGATGTCTCTCTTTTTTCTAGAATTCTTTTCTCTTGGTAAGATTTATGCTTCACCAAAAAATTACAGGAGGAAGGACAGTGGATTTCTTTCTCACGGAGCATCCCACAGCATAGGGGACAGAGATTTTCTCCCAGGGCAGGGCAGTAACGTTTTGCTTTTCTCTGCTTGCACTTCGCGCACTTGGCCATTTGGAATTGATATATTAATATGACTCGGGGAGAGAATGCAAATTTTTAACAGGTCAAGTGGAAAGCGCCAATAGTTTTCTTGGTCAGAACAAGTTCGTTGAATCTTAGAGTTGCTTTCTTCGTTTTTTCAATGACAAGGATTATACTTCTGTCTTGGGCGTACTTTTTGACTTCTTCTTCCACTTTCATCAGACCTGTGAAGCCAGTGCCGATAACCAGGACTTCTGGTTCCTCTTTAATAACACTCTCTAAATCTTGAAGACAGAGTTTATGGCCTGTGATCCGCCACCAAGAGCTCTTTATCCTGCCGGGGAAAATAATGAGGTCTGAGGTGTATTCTTGGCCATTTATGACCATTGATCCGAAGCTATAAGATTCGATTATCTTTTTTTCCTTCTGAGGAGAAATGTGTCTGATGATATTGATTTTATCTTCTTCCCGAGAAGGCTCCTCAAGGCTTTTTGAGCCGCTCTTTGCTCGGCATTTTTTTTAGAGTAACCCTTTGCCTTCGCCAATGATTTGTTCTCAGAAAGCACTTCAACTACAAAGCTTTTTCTATGGTCTGGGCCCTTCTCAGTGACAATTTTATAAACAGGAGTGGGGAGGTTTTCTTTCTGGAGATATTCTTGAAGAACAGACTTGTAATTATCCACCAGAAATTTTTTGACTTTGATTTCTTTAAAATAAGATCTCAAAAATTTAGTCAAGAATTTTTTTGTTTCCTCCAGACCTCCATCTAAATAAACGGCTGCCACTAAAGCTTCAAAGGCGCCGGCTAAAATTGTTCTTTTTTGTCTTCCGCCGCTTTTTTCTTCACCCTTTCCTAGTCGTATAATCTTTTCAAGCTTAATTTTTTTAGCAAAACCAGCTAGAGCAGAAGTGCTTGCTGTTGCGGATTTGAGTTTGGAGAGTTCGCCTTCGGAAAGTTTTGGATGGGAAGCATAAAGATAGTCAGCAATGATAAGGCCCAGAACAGAATCTCCAAGAAATTCTAAGACTTCGTTATCAACAGCCTCAGCTTGTTGACTTTCATAGGCATATGAGCTGTGGGTGATGGCTTGGAGCAGGAGGTCTTTTTGCTTGAATTTATATTTAATTTTTTTTTCGATCTGACTTATGTTTAATGGCATATAGATTGCCTTAATCATCAGAATGGATAGACTTTTTTGCCTCCCACTATAGTAATTGCAGGAGCTCCTTTTAACTTCCAGTTGTGGAAGGGATTGTTCCTGCTCTTTGATTTGAAATTATTGACATCAACTAGAATCTCTTGATAGAGGTTTAAAATAGTCAAATCAGCATCCGCCCCAACACTTATTCTTCCCTTGTTTTTCAATCCTAGTATCTTTGCTGGTTCTGTGGATATCATTTTAATAAATCTTTTCAGGGAAATGATGTTTTTATTAACCAATTTGTCCAGAATCAAAGAGACAGCGGTTTCCAGGCCATTTATCCCAAAGGGTGCTTTATCGAATTCCACATCTTTCTCATCAGGAGCATGAGGCGCATGATCCGTAGCAATAACATCCACAACTCCCTCCTTAACTGCTTCTCTCAAAGCTTGGACATTTTCCTTGCTCCTGAGGGGAGGGTTCACCTTTAAGTTCGTATCATAATTTTCGAGAAAGGAATCATCCAATAAGAGATGATGGGGAGTTGCTTCAGCTGTAACCTTAATCTTTTTTTTCTTGGCTTGTTTGACAAGCTGAATAGCTCCCTTGACGCTCAAATGGGCAATATGGAGGCGAGCATCTACCTTTTCAGCGAGGATGAGGTCGCGGGCCACCATTATCTCTTCAGAAAAATCCGGTATCCCCTTGAACCCAAGGAGATAGGAATAGTGCCCTTCATGCATAACTCCTCCGTTACTGAGGTTCTTATCTTCACAGTGGTCGATAATGAGAGTGTCTAAAAGTTTTGAATATTCGAGTGCCCGACGCATGAGGTGACTATTCTGAACAGGCTGACCGTCATCAGAGAAAGCTATGGCTCCAGCATCTAAGAGATCAGCCATTTCTGTCAGCTCTTCTCCTTCTTGACTTTTGCTTACTGAAGCAACGGGGAAAACATTGACGACAGCCTCTTTTTTTGCCTGGGAAAGAATATATTCTGTGACTCCTCGATTGTCATTGACAGGTTCGGTATTCGGCATGCAGAGGATTGAGGTGAAGCCTCCTTTGGCAGCGGCAAGGGATCCAGATCTTATTGTTTCTTTATGTTCTTGACCAGGCTCTCGGAGATGAACGTGCATATCAATAAATCCAGGAGCAACGACGAGTCTTGAAGCATCGATGATTTTTGCTTTATGGTTGTCTATTCTTGGCTTTATATCCGCGATTTTGCCCTTTTCTATGAGAATATCAAGAGTCTCATCTATCCCTGAGCTTGGATCGATGACTCTGCCATTCTTAATCAGCAGTCTCACGTTCTTTTCCTCCTAATAAAATATAGAGAACCGCCATTCTCACAGCGATTCCGTTTTCAACTTGTTTCAGGATGACAGATTCTGCGGAGTCAGCTAAATCTGTTGAAAGTTCAACTCCGCGATTTATCGGGCCAGGGTGCATGATTATGGAGTTTTTCTTGGCTTTTTTATATCTTTGTTTAGTCAGGCTATAAAGATTTCTGTATTCTCGTATTGATGGAAAGTAGTTTTTCTTCTGTCTTTCTAGCTGGATTCTGAGCATCATGATCACATCTGCTTCCTCTATGGCTCGATCGAGATTGTAATCAATCTCAACGCCGAACTTTTTAAATTCTATCGGAAGAAGAGGAGGCGGACCAACGAGGACGACATTTGCTCCTAGTTTTTGAAGCAAGAAGACGTTTGATCGAGCAACCCTACTATGAAGAATGTCTCCAACAATGACGACTTTCAGGTCTTCGATCTTCTTTTTTTCCTGCTTAATAGTAAAAGCATCAAGAAGGGCTTGGGTGGGGTGTTCATGAGAGCCATCGCCGGCATTAATGACGTGGCTCTGACAGAAGGTGGAAATGAAATAGGGCGCACCTGCACAAGGATGACGGATTATCAAAGCATCGGGACTCATGGCCTCCAGATTCAATACTGTATCTTTGAGACTTTCTCCCTTGACAATACTGCTTGCCGTTTGATTGAAGTTGACGATGTCCGCACTCAGTCTTTTAGCAGCTAATTCGAAGGAACCCCGGGTCCGAGTGCTCGGTTCGAAAAAGAGGTTAACGATTGTTTTTCCTCTCAAGGTAGGTACTTTCTTGACTTCTCTCTTGGAGATTTCGAGGAAAGATTCGGCTGTGCTCAGAACAGAATTTATTTCAGAAAGAGTTAGAGAACGGGTTTCGAGAAGATGTTTGTGTTTAAAGGCCAACGTTCTCTTCCTCTTATCTTAGTCTGGCTTGTTCGGTGATAAGAACTTCATCGCTGTGATCAATTTCTTTCAGTTTGACTTGGACGAGTTCCCTTTTCGAAGTGGGGAGAGACTTGCCAACATAATCTGCTCTTATGGGCAGTTCTCGATGACCACGATCGATGAGGACAAGAAGCTGAATTGTCTTAGGGCGCCCCAGGTCAATCAGACTATCCATGGCAGCCCTTATAGTCCTTCCTGTGAAGAGCACATCATCGACCAGAAGAATATCTTTTTTGGCCACAGAAAAATCTATTTCTGTTTTCCTTACCATGTGTTGGGCTTCGATCTTGGAGAAATCATCTCTGTAGAGGGTGATGTCCAAGACTCCTACAGGAATGTCCACGTTTTCCATCTCTTTTATTAATTTTGATATCCTCTTCCCCAGGTAAATTCCTCTTGTCCTTATTCCCACGATAACAAGGTTTTTAAGATTCCGGTTGCGTTCGATAATTTCGGTGGTCATTCGATGGATAGCCCTCTTCATTTTACGAATATCCATAACTTTAGCTTTGATTTTTTCTTGCATGAGTCAACTCCTGTCTGGTTGAACCGGCTTTTTTGCCTTCTCTCTAGAAGGAAAACATAGTATTTTCTCTAAGAAAATGCCGTATCTTGGTAAAAATGTCAAGAAAATAAAGGCGCTCAGGCTATATGGTTCGAAAACACGCTGTCTATCCCCAGCGAGGGAAAACTAACCTAATTTAAAATAGGCTTCGGCTTGTTTTAAGTCTTTCCTGATCTGGAGCGAAAGTTCTTCGGGAGATTTGAATTTGATTTCATCCCTAATTTTTTTTATAAGTCTCACAGCAATTTCTTGTCCATAGAGTTTTCTGTCAAAGTCTATGATGTAGGATTCAACCTGCATATCCTCTCGTCCAAAAGTAGGGCGACATCCAGCATTGGTGAGGGAAGGATATGTTCTTGAGTCGATTACAACTTGGGAGACATAAACACCCATGGGAATAATTTCGTTTTCAGTCTTGATGTTGGCCGTGGGAAAACCGATGACTTTTCCTCTATCTTTCCCCTTTATAACCTTTCCTTCGATTTCATAGTATCTTCCTAATAAAATATTTGCCTCTTCGATTTTTCCCTCTTGAAGGAGGCGTCTGATAAGACTGCTGCTGACAGTTCTCCCGTCCTTGATGACCTTTGGAATCTCATGGACACGAAAGTTCAGGTGAGCGCCTAAAGCCCGAAGTGTGTTTATATTCCCTTCTCGATTTTTTCCGAATTGAAAGCCTTCTCCAATCACGACTTCCTCTGCATTGAGAGCATTCACCATAACTTTTTGGATGAACTCCTCACTTGAAAGATTGGAGAATTCCTTATCGAAAGAAGTGATAAGAACAGCCTGAATACCAAATTTTTCGATGGCCTTCAACCGCTGATCTAGAGTCTGGATCATCTTAACCTTGCCTTTTCCCAAGATAATGTCTGGGTGCGGTGAGAAGGTCAGGACTAAAGAGAAGAGATCATATTGTTGGGCCTCCCGGATAAGAAATTGCAGAATTTTCTTATGGCCTAGATGGACTCCATCAAAGTTGCCTATGGTGATGATTGTATTTTTAGAAAGAGAAGATGGGACTTTTAGCCCGCTTATAACTTCCATAAAATCATGTCTTGATGATCTCTGCTTTTTCCAGGTAGATCATTTTCAGCTGGTCGATGCTGGCCGTTAAGAATTTTTCTTCTTCTGGTGTTAGATTTCCTCTGGTTTTTTCTTTCATCAAATCAAGAATATCAATCAAGCGCTTGGCTAATTCTAGATTTTCTTCTTTTTTTTGAGTCATGGGATTTTCAGTTTGACCAAGTTTGACTAAGGCCTGGGTATAAAAGGGGAGCACTATCGAAACAAAGTCTAAAGGGGGAAGGAACTCTTTCTTTTCTTCAGCTATCTTTTCTTTGGTTTTTTCTTTTTTCTTTTTTTGTTTTTTTTCTTTTTCAGTCATCGTTTCCCCTTTTTTAAAGTTTTAAGACGTATCTAGGGATTGAAATTTTTTTCTGGTTCAGATATTAACTGATAGAGAATATTACAATTTTCTCGAGTAAAATTCAAGGAAGATAGAAAAATGAAGAAAGAAGAAAAAGCCGGAAAAAAATTCGCGCAATTGGTCCAAATTATGGAGACTTTACGGGGAGACAGGGGATGTCCCTGGGACAAAGAGCAAGATGAAAAATCTATCACCAATTATTTTTTAGAAGAAGTTTATGAAACTGTAGATGCGATAACGGCTAAAGATGCGAAGGCTTTAGCTGAAGAACTTGGTGATGTTTTGATGGAGGTCGTTTTTTTGGCTCAGATTTACAAAGAAAAAAATAAGTTTTCTATAGATGAAGTTTTAGATGGGATAAACCAGAAAATGATTCGCCGCCATCCTCATGTATTTGGACCAGGGCGGAAGAAAACATCACGGGAAGTAGTTGACGAATGGATTCAAGGGAAAAAAGAGGAAAAGGAGAGAGAATCTCTCTTTGAGAGCTTTCCAAATTCAACACCAGCTCTTCTGGCTGCCTTTCAGATAGGGCTCTATGTTTCCCATTATGGATTCGATTGGAATCAGCCGAGAGAGGCTCTTCAGAAAGTGAAAGAGGAAGTGGCTGAATTAGAGAAAGTGATAGATGATCAGGACAAAGCCGAGTTAGCTCGGGAAATGGGTGATGTTTTCTTCTCTCTGGCCAATGTATCGCGTTTACTGGGTATAAATCCTGAAGTCGCCTTAAGACAAGCTAATAAGAAGTTTATTAAAAGGTTTAAATACATCGAAAAAAAACTTAAAGAAGAAAAAAAAGAATTAGGTCAAGCAAGCCTGGATGAGATGGATGAGATTTGGGAAGAAGCAAAAGTTAAAATCAAGTAAAGAAAAAAAGAAAAAACAGAACCGTTCCCATATTAGAACTAATTTACCCTTTAACCTATCCGTTTGGTTTTGGTTTTTTTATTTTGCTTTCGGAGAATAAGGCTAGCTTTTATAAATTCGCCGATATCTCCATCGAGGACTCTATCCACGTCACTGATTTCGTTCTTAGTTCTCAAGTCTTTAATCATCTTATAGGGATGTAGAACATAGGAGCGGATTTGGTTTCCCCAACCAATATCAGATTTTGAATCTTCAATTTTTTCCAATTTTTCATCTTGCTTTTTCTTTTCTAATTCATAAAGCCGAGCCCGCAGGACTTTCATGGCTAATGCTTTATTTTTATGTTGAGACCTTTCATTCTGACACTGCACAACAATTCCGGTAGGCATATGTGTTATGCGCACTGCGGAGTCTGTGACATTGACGTGCTGGCCGCCTCGACCAGAAGCACGGAAGGTATCAATCCTCAATTCTTCTGGATTCACTTCCACTTCAATATCATCCTCTATCTCAGGATAGACAAAGACAGCAGCGAATGAAGTATGCCTTCTGCGATTGGCATCAAAGGGAGATATCCTGACCAGTCGATGGACTCCTGATTCCTGACTCAAATAGCCATAGGCATAATCTCCTTCTACACGAACGACAACACTCTTGATGCCAGCTTCTTCTCCTGGAAGGGAATCAATAATTTTTGTTTTAAATCCTTGACCTTCGGCCCATCTCAGATACATCCTTAGAAGAATCTGAGCCCAGTCTTGTGATTCTGTACCTCCTGCGCCAGGATGAATCGATAGAATGGCATTCCTGGAGTCATCCTCTTCATACAGAAGCGTTTGAAGTTCTGCTTCTTCCAGGTCTTTTTCGAAATCGGCGAGTGCCTGTTTCAATTCTTCTTCAACTTTTTCGCCTTCCTTAGCCAGCTCGGCCAAGACTTCGACCTCTTCTTTTTTTTCATTGATCTTTGAAAGAAGCGCGGCTTCTCTTTCTAATTTTTTCTTTGTTCTGAGGAGGGATTGGTACTTTTCTTGGTTTTTCCAGATATCAGGAGAAGAGAGCTCTTTGTTTAGGTTCTTGATGTCGGTCTTCTTTTGATCTACGTCAAAGAAAACCTCTTAATTCTTCAAATTTAGAGAAATATTCTTGAATTTTGGATTGTAAATCTGGGAGGTGTATCTGATTAGACGTTTCTTTTTCTTTCATTTTTTCTTTTTTATCATAGCTAGAATAAGGAATACTAAAGCCAAAGTCAAGCTTCCCGGCGGAAGGACATCGCCGAATCGGGTGTAAAAAGTCAGCTTTTCAGAAGGAGTGATTTGGCCAAGGAGATAAGTCTTGGTCATTAGTTCAGATTGGGAAAGGATTCGACCGTAAGGGTCGACAATACCGCTTATTCCAGTTGTAGCTGCTCTCAGCAGGTAGCGCCTGTTTTCCACTGCTCTTAAGACGGCCATGGCAAAATGCTGGTAAGGTGCTGAGCTCTTCCCATACCAGCCATCATTGGTGATAGTGACCAGAAAATTTGCTCCTTTTTTGGTAAATTTTCTTACCTGGTTAGGAAAGATGATTTCATAACAGATTGGAGAGCCAAATTTCGATCCTTTGTATTGATGGAGGGAATATTGAGTTCCCGGAGTTATATCGCCGATGGCATGAGTGACTTTTTCGATAAAAAAGAAGATTTTTTTATAAGGAGTGTATTCTCCAAAAGGAACTAAGTGCATTTTATGATATTGGCTCATTGAGAGTTCTGGACTCAGACATAAGGCTGTATTAAAATAATGAGTTTTTTCTTGACTGCTCATTTTTTCATTCGTGCCGAGAAGAAGAGTGCAATTTGTATTGGTGACGAATTTGAAAAGTCTTTTCTTGAAGTAATTGTAGAGCTCCTCGCTGCAGCTGAAACAAAGAGGGACAGAGAATTCGGGCCAAATGATTAAGCCGGCACCTTCCGTAGAGGAGCGATGACTGAGTTCAATGTGCCTATTGAAGAGTTCCATGATTTCTTGAGTAGATATTCGATCCCAATAGATATCTGAGGAAACATTTCCTTGGATAACGGAAGCAGTGAATGCATTTTCAGCTGGAGTTGCTTTTCTTATACTAAAAAATCCTCCGAGATGTATAATAAGGATAAGTCCCAAGGCCGCGAAAAAAGGGTATCTCTTTCTGAATTTTATGGAAAGTACGAACATGCTTTGAAAGAGTACGAGGAAAAAGGAGAGACCGTAGATCCCTGCAATTGATGCCAATTGGATGAAAAAGATGTTTTTAAACTGGCTGTAGCCCAGAAGACACCATGGAAAACCCGTCAGAATATAAGTCAGGATGTATTCCATGGAGATCCATACAAAAGGAGCAAGAAGGAAAGTCAATTTAGGATAAGATCGATATAGCTTAAAGAAAATAAGAGAAAAGAAAGCCCAAGAAAGGGCTAAGAAAAGCACCAAAAGTACATAAACAAGTAAGCTGAGCCCGAAGGAAAGATTTCCATAATGTGCGGGCACATAAGGTATCCAATAGAGAAGAAAGGCATAGTGGGAAAAACCGGCTATCCAACCAAGCAGAAAAGAGGATTTTGGCTTTTTTCCTGAGAGAACAAAAAGCAGGGGAATAAGAGAAATCCAGGCGAAAAAGGAGAGGCTAAATTTCGGGAAGGAAAGGGAAGTGAGAATTCCACTCGAAACAGCTAAGAGGATCTCTTTTAAGTTGATCTTCAAGGTCTAGTACAGAATGTTTTCGGCTGCTTACTTGAATGTCTTCAGTTTAAAAACTCTACCCTTTGATAATGAAAAAGTCTTTCTTCTTTTTCGTGACTATTAGCTTATCTCTCATTTTTTCAGCTTCTTCTTTAGATGAGAATCCTCCGACCCTCACGCGGTAAACAGGCCTTTTATCTGAAGTGAAGGGGTCTAAGATGATCGCAGGGTAGCCTTCTTTTTTGAACTGTTCTCCATAGGAGACAGCAGCTTCTTTTTTATTAAAGGCGCCAACTTGGATATAGTAGAGGTCTTTTGGTACAGGCTTTTGCTTTTGAGTTTGTTCTTGATATTTTTGGTGGGAGGCTAATTCTTTACTGATTAAGTCTTTTGATTCTTCAGAAACAACAGGTTTCTTTTCTTCGACCTTGGTTACATCTTTTTGGAGCGGGATTTCAGAGTCGGCCACGATTTGCGCTTGTTTTTTCCCAACCGATACGCCGAGGAGGAAGATAACAACACCTAATATGAGAATTGCCAGAAAGATAAAGACAAGTAAGGAGCTCGAAAGTTGAAGTTCTCTGTAGTCTTTATTTCTCATTTTTTATTTTTCTTTTGTCTTTGGTTTTATATAAGAAAAAGCTTTCAAAAATTCAAGAGGTAGAGGAAAGATAATCGTTGAATTTTTCTCAGTTGCTATCTCAGTCAGTGTCCCAAGGAACCTAAGTTGAAGAGCTTGGGGATTCGTCGAGATGATATCAGCAGCTTGGGTGAGTTTGCCAGAAGCTTGGTATTCACCCTCAGCATGGATGATCTTGGCTCTTTTTTCTCTCTCGGCTTCAGCCTGCTTGGCAATGGCTCTGACCATGGTATCTGGCAGGTCAACATGCTTCATTTCCACCAGTTGAACCTTGATTCCCCAGGGATCGGTGTGCTTATCTATGATTTCCTGGAGCTGAGCGTTGAGTTTTTCCCTCTCAGAGAGAAGCTCATCGAGTTCAACCTCACCTAAGACGCTTCTTAAAGTTGTTTGGGCAAGCTGAGAAGTGGCAAAAAGGTAATCCTGGACTTCGATAACAGCTTTTTGAGGATCCATGACTCGAAAATAGACCACTGCATTGACTTTCACGGATACATTGTCCTTAGTAATAACATCTTGAGGTGGAATGTCCATAACGACTATTCGCAGGCTGACTCTGACCATTCGGTCAATCGGGGGAAAAACGAAAATTAGACCTGGACCTTTTGGTTTTGCCAGAACACGCCCCAAACGGAATATGACACCTCTTTCGTATTCCCTTAAAATCTTTATAGCATTCAATAAGTAGAAAAAGATGAGGATTCCTATGATCACCGGAAAAGTAAACATTTTTGCCTCCTTTTTTCAGACTTTCTATTTTAATTGAGAGCGAGAAATCTTAGGTCCTTCACTTTGGATGTTTTCTTTTCTTTTTCTTGAGTTCCTCGCTGTCTTTTCACAATTTTGTGACCTTAATTCTTAAGTTCCTCAAAACTTCTGAGACTTTTACTTTTGAGCCCTTGGGAATTTTTTCGCTTGCTTCTGCATGCCATATTTCTCCGTGCACAAAAACCTTGCCTTCAGGCTTGAGATCAGTCTGGGCAACCCCGATTTCTCCCACCAGTCCTTCTTTTCCTGTAAAAACTCTTTTTATATGAGCTCGGATGGCCAAGACAATTAAGAAGATAAAAATCAACGAAATCCCAATAGCCACCGGGATAATAAATTTCAGGCTTGGCCTTAATTCGGGGATAGGGGCATCGATGAGCATAACGGATCCGATAATCATGGCAATAATTCCTCCTATGGATAATATTCCGTAACTCTGCACTTTTATCTCAAGAATGAATAGCCCGATTGCTAATAGAATTAGTATCAATCCTACATAGTTTATGGGCAAGATTTGGAAAGAGAAGATAGCCAAGAGGAGACAAATGCCACCCATGACTCCAGGTAAAATAGAACCCGGATTCGCAAATTCAAAATACAGACCAAGCAATCCCAGCATTAAGAGTATGTAGGCCAAGTTGGGATTGGAGATTGTTATCAGAAATTTCTGTCTTGTTGTGAGAGGAATTTCTTGGATCTCTTCTCCTTTGAGATCGAGTAAAACTTCTTCGCCGGTAAACCTTTTGATTTTTTTCCCGTCTAAATAATCAATTATTTCCTGCTCATTTTTAGCAACCAAATCGATCAGATTTCCTTTGAGAGCTTCTTCTTCAGTATAAGATAAGCTTTTCCTGACTGCATCTTCAGCCATTTTACTATTTCTTCCCCGTTTTTCAGCCAGAGTTTTAATGTAGGAGGCGGCATCATGAGTGACTTTTTCTTCCATGGTTTCATCCATTTTTTGGCCTGTTATCGATATCCCTACCGGGTGAGCTGCTCCTGTATTTGTCCCTGGAGCCATAACAAAAATGTCGCAGGCAATGGCGATGAAAAAACCTGCTGAGGCCGATCGACCTCCGCTGGGGCTGACAAAGGCGACTACAGGGATTTTTGAGCTCAGTATTTTTTCTATGATTTCCCTCATAGAAGCATCCAGCCCACCGGGTGTGTTCAGTGTCATGATGATGAGACTGGCCTTCTCTTTTTCTGCTTTGTCGATAGTGTTACTGATGTACTCTGAGATAATAGGATGAATAGGATTATTGATTTCTATTTTTAAGATGGATGCATGAGTTAACAGAGGAAAAATCAAGCATAATGAAATTATGAAAATTCTTTTCTTCACTCTGGACTCATTATAGGAAGTATTTATTGGCAAGTCAATAATTTATCTTGACTTTTTGACTCCAATAAATTTATTATAAGTTACTCACAATAAATAAAAAAGGAGAAGGGAATGATTAAGAATGATATCGCCCTTCAAATCGAGAAAAGATCAGAATTCAACCGAGCAAAATCGTTGTTGATGGTTGAGGAAGTTCTCGAATCACTTAAAGATGCTCTGGCCAATAAAGAGAAGATTGAAATCAGAGGATTTGCGAGTTTTAAGGTTGTACCCAAGAAAACTGGATTCGGAAGAGATATTCGCCGCAAGAAACAGATCAGGATTCAAGAAGGAAAAAGGATAAAATTTAAACCTGGCCAAGACCTGAAAAAATTATAAGGCTTGACTTTAATCCAGATGAGTATGAAGCCTTCCTTCCTTTAGAGAAACAAAATGCCGAATTTCTTTTTTTCTTGACCTCCTTTCTCTGGAATGAGGTCTATTCTTTTGGTGCGTTCGTTAAGACTTTTTGGGATAGATTATTATTGGAGTGATGAGCAAATATAAGAATAAGCCTCTAACTCCTGAAGACTTGAAGACTTATTCTCTTAAGTCAAGAAAGAGCAAAGTCAATGTCAAAGACTTTGCTGGAGTGTTAAAGGGAGGGGAATCCATGTCTCAATTCATAGATTCGCTTCCCGATGTTTTAGCAGCCAAAGATTTTAAGCAATTTCTCCATTTCATGAGAAAAGCAAGAGAGAAGAATAAGGCAATTATTTTTGCCTTGGGAGCTCATGTTATCAAAGTTGGTTTGAATCCAATCTTGGTTGACTTGATGAAAAGAGGATGGGTCACTTGCTTAGCCCTTAGCGGCGCAGACATAATTCATGATTTTGAGATTGCCTATTGCGGACAGACCTCTGAAGATGTGAACACCCAGCTCAAAGAGGGTCAGTTTGGCATGGCTCAAGAACCCGGTGAGATGCTGAATCAAGCCATCATTCTAGGTGCCAAGGAAGATTTAGGCTTGGGAGAGGCAGTGGGGAGGATGCTAGCGATATCTGATTTTCCTTATAAGAATATAAGCCTTCTGGCCAATTCTTATGAGCTTAATATTCCAACCACAGTCCATGTTGCCTTAGGAACTGATACAATTCATTTTCATCCTCAAGCTAAAGGAGAAGCTTTAGGAAAAACATCCCTAAAGGACTTTTTTCTATTTTGTGCGCTTTTGGAGAAATTAGATGGAGGAGGGATTTTTGTTAATATCGGTTCGGCTGTGGTTTTACCCGAAGTTTTTCTAAAAGCTGTGACTTTTGTTAGGAATAAAGGAATATCTCTAAAAGGATTTACAACCGCGGTCTTTGATTTTATCCACCATTACCGTCCTTATCAGAATGTAGTAAAGAGGCCTGTAGACGAAAAAGGAAGAGGATTCTATTTTATTGGGCATCACGAGCTGATGATTCCTCTTCTTGCAGCTGCCCTGCAAGAGTAAGAATAAGCAAAAAACAGTCAATTGACTTCATACTTCCTTTTATAGTCTGACATTAGACTTAAAAAGACTTTTTCCGTTTGCTCTACTGTGCTTTGTACAGAACCAGAAGAATCGATGACATAATCGGCATACTTCAATTTTTCTTCAGAGGGCATCTGGCTTCCAATCTTTTTTAACGCGTCTTCTCGACGGATTTTGTCCCTCTCCATTAATCTTTTAATCTGAATTTCTTCCCTGCAGAAGACAACGATAATCTTGTCAAAAAACTCAGCAAATCCTGATTCTATAGTTAAGGCTGCTTCGGAGATAAATATTTTATACTGGCCATCTTTCTCAAGCTTATCGATGATTTTCTTTTTTTCCTCAAGGACTAAAGGATGAATGAGCTGATTGAGAAAATTTCGTTTTTTTTCTTCAGCAAAAACAAGAGCTCCCAATTTTTTGCGATTTATTGTCTTATCAGGATTGAGAATATCTTTGCCAAAGTGGGAAACAATCTTTTTCCAGGCAGGCCTCTCAGGTTTCATAAACCGGTGTGCAATCTGATCGGCATAATGAACATAACACCCTTGGTCTTCTAAAGATTTCGCTACGATGGATTTGCCTGTTGCAATGCCACCGGTTAAGGCTGCGATTAACATTGAGTTCACGCTAGACAGAGCGAAAATAGTTTACTACTGATGAATTAAGAGACACAGGAAAAAGAAGGTAAATTTTTTGTATCGGGTTACTTCTTAAAATTCTCTTTTTTATCAGGGATAATCTTATAGCTTTCAGAAAAGCGGATGGCTACACCGTGCTTTTTCCCCATCTTATTTGCTTCCTCGAGCCTGACGGTTATCCCACCTACATAAAGTTTGAGCTTTTTGCGTTCGGTCAGCTTATCAGGAAGGGCTAGGACTAAATTGATTTTAGACCCAATGATCACTCCCGAATCAAGACAGAAATAAGCTCCTCCAGAACTGATATTATTCAGGGTCATCCCTTCTTTGAATTTCTTCCCTTTGGGGAGTTTTCCTTCTGCTACTCCAGGCAGCGGAAGCTCCAATCGCCACTCTTTACGGCGGTTGATCTTTGGGTGCTCAGGGGGAGAGACTTCCTTTTTCGGAGTTTTTTTCTTCATAGTTTTTTTTGATATTGTTTTTTTGGTCATGATTTCCCTTGTAATTTATTATTAAAACAAAGCTGAATTGATCGCATAAAGAGCAAGTTGAAGTCGATTATGCGTGTCGAGCTTAGCGTAAATACTTTTTATATGGGACCTGACAGTGTTCTTGCTAATGAAAAGAGATTCAGCTATTTCATCGTTGCTTTTTCCTTGTCCAATGAGCCTTAGCACTTGAAATTCAGTCGGAGTGAGCTGATCAAGGGTTTTTTCCTTCAAGTCTTTTCCGACAACAGAAATTATGCGATCCATGATGCTGCTCATCTTATCGCGAGGCAGCCATATTTCTCCTTTATGGATGACCCGAATTGCTTCTGGCAATTGGAAGGGTTGGTCATTCAGGTCAAAATAACCTCTTACTCCTGCATTCATAAGGTTCACTATTTCTTCATGAGAGGGAATATTTCCCACCAGCAATAACTGAGATTTTGTTTGGACTTTTGAAATTTCTCTGATAGCCTTGCAGATTTCTCTGATGTTAGGAAAGGGCTCAGTATAAGTGAAGAGAATGATATCAGGTTTTTGTTTTTTTATTGAATCCATGAAGGAATCAATTGTATTTTTTTCGATATGGATAATCTTGATATCCGTCGCGTTATCTAAAGAGCTCATGATTCCTGAGAGAATTAATTCTGAGGGGCAGAAGACTAAAAGGTCAATAAATTTTGTTTTACTGGCTTGGGGTTTCTTTTTTGTGGCCATAGTTTTTTATTTTCACTTATTTTTAGATTTAAATAAAGTATTTTTTTCTTTAATCTGAGTCGTTCTCTTTTTTCCGAATGTATGTTATAAAAAGAAAAATTCATTGTCAAGTGTCATGGAAGAAAAATTAAGAGGGGTTAGGTTTTTATGTTTTCTTTAACCCAGTTATTTTCGGGGAAGAAGGGTTCGAATCTTATATTTTTTATCTAATCGAACAGAAATCATTTGCTTTTTTCTCAAATTTGTCTCGCCTTTAACAAAGACAACAACGCCGGTGAGTAAAAGTTTAAGTTGCCTCTCGAGGACAACAGTCTTGGGAATATCAAGACTTAGATTCAATCTGGAACCAATCGTAACAGCAGAATTAAGCCAGAAAGTTGCTTGCTGAGAGCTTATGGAGGAGAGTTTGGATTGTTCTTGGAATTCGTTTCCTCTCGCATCGATTCCTGAGATCAGTATAGGGATAGGGAGGTCGAAACTTCTCTCTCGCTTGATTCTTTTAGCAGACGTATAGCTCAAATGCTTATTATCCAAATTCCTTGAAATCATCTAGGACAATAATTTTTGCAGAGGCTATTGAATTGGTCAATCGCCTTTTAGGATGAATTTTGGGGTGAATATTTATTGAATTCTATCATCCAAAAAGGTGATATGAATGATTGATTTATTGGAATCCTTATTCCTCAGCCTTGATTCTGTAAGTATTTCCAAACCTCAGTGAGACTTTTTGGAGAGGCTCCCATATTTTTGTGGATTCGACAAAGACCACTTTGCCTTGGATATAAAGCTTTAAATTTTGTCCAAGTTTTGGTGGGAGATCGACAATTAATTTCAGTTTAAGACCAAGAGAAACCGGAGTTTTTAGCTTAAAGGAAGCACCGTGGTCACTGATGTATGAAATCACGGTTGATTCTGTGAAAAAACTTCCCAAGATATTCTTCCCTTTTACTAAGGCAAGCAGGGGAAGCTTAAAGCCTTTTTCTTTTGTCTTTGTTTTATTTTCAGATTGTCTAAAAAGCTTTTTCAGCATTATAGCTTCCTTCTGATTATTGTGGCTATGATGATTCAGTTTCTCTTCCCAGTCAATCGCCTTTGAGGATGAATTTCAGGGTGAATTTTTCCTAAATTTACGTCACCCTTAGGCTCTTTTTTTATACTCCAGAAAGATTATTGGGGAGAGATAAGATGATTACAATTTCAGACGTAACTGCCTAAAAATTATGCAGTTTTTGACCATCCTTGACAAAAAAATAGCCGGTGGATAGAATGACCCAAGGATTAAAGCAGTGGAGAGACATGTGAATAACGAAGAAAGATTTGTAAAGAAACTCACTTCGAAGAGCGCTGATTTTTCAAAATGGTATGTAGAAGTTATTCGGAAGGCGGAATTGGCCGATTATGCTCCCATGAAAGGTATGATGGTCATCCGTCCTTATGGGTATGCTGTGTGGGAGAATATACAGCATCTCATGGATGAAAAGATTAAAGCTACTGGGCATTCAAATGCCTATTTTCCTCTTTTTATTCCAGAAAGCTATTTGCAGAAAGAGGCCGAGCACGTGGAAGGATTTGCACCTGAGGTTGCTTGGGTGACCCTAGGAGGGAATGAAGAGTTAGAAGAGCGATTGGCCGTTCGACCTACCTCAGAAGCTATTATCTGCAGTATGTACTCCAAGTGGATAAAATCTTGGCGAGACTTGCCTGTATTGATCAACCAGTGGGCCAACATTGTCCGCTGGGAAAAAGTCACTAGGCCTTTTCTGAGGACAACCGAATTCCTGTGGCAAGAAGGGCACACAGCCCATGAAACTCACGAAGAAGCCAATAAAGAAACCTTGATGATTCTCTCGCTCTACAAAGAATTTGTTGAAAACGAGTTAGCCATTGCGGTCATTTCAGGGAAAAAGTCAGATAGAGAGAGGTTTGCCGGAGCCTTGGAGACTTATGCTGTCGAAGCTTTAATGTCTGATGGCAAAGCTCTTCAAATGGGAACATCCCATGATTTGGGCCAGCATTTTTCTAAGGTATTTAATATCAGGTTTGAAGATAGAGAACAGAAGCTCCAACACGTCTGGCAGACATCTTGGGGGGTATCCACGCGTCTTATAGGCGCCTTGATCATGGCCCATGGTGATGATTCGGGCCTCAGGTTTCCTCCCCGAGTTGCTCCTATTCAAGTTGTTATTGTTCCCATTGCTGTAGGCAACTGGAAGGAAAATATCCTTCCTCATGCTCAAAACATCGAGAAAAAGTTACACGATATAGGAATAAGGACTGAGCTAGATGAAAGGGCGGAATTTACTCCAGGCTGGAAATTTTCTGAATGGGAAATGAGAGGAGTTCCTTTGAGAATAGAGATTGGCCCTCGAGATATTGAGGCCAAGCAAGTTGTTCTTGTTAGACGGGATACAGGCCAGAAAGAGTCTTGTGATATAAATTTACTGGATAAAAAGGTTTCGGAAATTCTTAAAGATATTCAGGTTTCTATGCTGAAGGAGAACTTGAAGTTTCAGCAGGAAAATACGCATGTAGTCCAGAGCTATGATGAGTTAAAAGAGGTCATAGAAAAAAGGAAAGGCTTTGCGAAAACTTTTTGGTGCGGCAAACAGGACTGCGAAGATAAAATTAAAGAAGAGACCATGGCCACTATCCGGGCTATTAGTCTGGTTAAGGAAGAGAAAGGGAGTCCAGGAGAATGTGTCCATTGTCAGAAAAATGCAGAGAATCTCGTCTATTTTGCTAGGGCTTACTAAACAGAATTCATAATCACTTGAATTTGGCGAGTTGCAAAAAAGGATTAAGCACCAAAAGAAGGGCTTGATACAAAAAATATTTAAGAAAACCCATATTCTGAAGCGATAGGGAGCATCCTCTGCAATGATGAGGAAAATCAATTTTGCTCGTGAAAGAGAAAGGATGATCTTTGAGCAGATAAAAGCCAGAGGAGTAAAAGACAGCGCTGTTTTGAGAGCCTTGCTAAAGGTCCCTCGGCATATGTTTGTACCTGAAGATATGCAATCCTATGCTTATCATGATGAACCCCTTCCTATAGGAGAGGGCCAGACAATTTCTCAGCCTTACATCGTTGCTTACATGACTGAAGTTCTCCACTTGGGAGGTCAAGAGAAAGTTCTTGAAGTAGGAACAGGTTCGGGATATCAGGCTGCCATTTTGGCTGAAATCGTTAGGGAAGTTTATACTGTTGAAATCATCGAGTCCCTTGCTCTCAAGGCTGAGGCGGTGTTAGAGAAGTTAGGCTATAAAAACATCTATTTTAAAATTGGTGATGGAACTTGGGGATGGGAAGAGTACAAGCCTTACGATGCCATCATTGTCACGGCAGCTCCAGCCAAAGTTCCTAAGGCTCTACAAAAACAACTCAGGATTTCAGGAAGGATGATTATCCCGGTTGGTTCCATGTTTCAGGAATTGGTTCTGGTAACCAGGGGAGCAAAGAGGGCAAAGAAGAAGAAACTCCTTCCCGTACGGTTTGTCCCTTTGATTTCGACTCATTAGAGGGATACTTATGCCCGGACAAAAACCACTTTTTTTCTCAAGGAATAAAAAAGGAAGAAGCTTCTTTTTTTCTTTCTTCATACTATTCTCGATGCTCTTGGGCACAGTTCCATCTTCCAGAAAATACGTGAAAGTCTTTCTACCCAATCAATTTTCTCTCACAGCTGAGCTGGCTGTGACAGATGAAGAAAGACAGGTTGGATTAATGTTCAGAGAAAAAATAAATTGGGATCAGGGGATGCTTTTCGTCTTTAAAAGGGAAGGGATTTATTCTTTCTGGATGAAAAACGTGAGATTCCCCATAGATATTCTCTGGCTAGACAGAGAAAAGAGGATTGTCCATCTTGACACTCATGTTCCAATCTGTCCAAAAGAACCCTGCCCGACTTATTCTCCTTCAAGCCCAGCCTTATTTGTCTTAGAGCTCAAAGCGGGAAGTGCGGAGAAACATCAATTGAAGCTCTACGATAAAATTGAATTTATTCTACCGAAGAAGAAGGATTCATAAAGCTGACTGGCTTCGTTTTTTCCTTTCTGTCTCTTTTTTCATTTAATTTCAAATTCCACTGTTTTTAGTGCTTTTTTGCCCTTTAGTTTATCTTTCAGGGTGGCTGTGTATTTATACTTTCCTGAAGGAAGACCAGTCAGAGTGATGGAGTTCGTGGCATAGAGGTCCATTACGGGAGATTTAGTGGTGTAATGAAAGTTTAAAGCATCTTCCTTCTGGATAATAAGCTTATCCCCGGCCGAATATAAAGCCATATCTTGGGTATACCAGATTTCATAGAGCCCGTTCTTCTTGCTGGTAAAAATATTCACTGGTTCATAATAGACCAACAGAGTTCCATTTTTCTCGATTACAGGTTCAGGAAGAGGAACATATGAGGCAAAAGAGATAATGTTGGAGCAGAGATTGAAGCAGCGAAAACCAAGCTCTCCTTTGTTCTGGATTTCCATGATTTTTTCCTTGAGTTTGAGGATTTCATCCTCTTCACCAGGGGAGCTGGCAAAAACCAACAGGATGACAATTAAAAGAGAGATAGTCCTTTTCAATTTCGCCTCCTTTGTTTGGCTTTTCAGATTCCAGGCTATTATATTTCATAAAAAATTTTTTTCAAGTGCATAAGAAATTTCTTCTCATGAGAAGGGAAAGAATTTTAAGCGCGGAGCCTTAGGGACTTCTGTTGATGAGTTTCTCCAATTCGCTGGAGGCATTTTGTGAAGCTTTCTTCTCGCCTAAACTCTCTTTGATCTTTCTGAAACTGGATATCATTTCTAATCTAACCTCTTCAGAATCGAGGATTTTTCTTGTTTCTGAGCAGATATTTTCAGGAGAAAAATCTTTCTGAATCAATTCTGGCACAATTTTTTTCCCGGCCAGGATATTCACGATACTATAATTTTTGATTCTGACAAATCGAACTCCTCCATAGTAAGTGAAAGGCGAGAGACGATAAAAAGAGATAAAAGGAGTTTCTAAGAGAGCAGATTCCAAATTAGCTGTTCCACAGGAAGAGAGGACAACATCGCTGTGAGCAATTGCTTCGTAGTTGTCTTCGGTCAGAACCGTCAAATGGTTAGAATTCCTTGGGATATACCTTGACAGCTTGTTCTCGTGGAGACCTTCAGCTAAAACCAGAGCAAAATGAGCTGGGATTTCTTTTTTAATGAGTTGAATAGCTTTGGCCAGTATCGGCATATGGTATTTTAATTCACTTTCTCTGCTTCCTGGCAGCAGAGCAATGAGTTTTTTCTTAGGGTCCATTCCATGCTTTAGGAAGAAATTTTCTTTATTGAGAGTTACTTTTACTCTCTCTTTCAGGGGATGGCCTATGTAAGTAGCGGGGATTCCATGGGATTGGTATATTTCTTCTTCAAAAGGGAAAATGAGCAACATTTTGTCGACTGTTCGTCTGATGGTTCTTAATCTTCTCTTTCTCCAGGCCCAAACTGTGGGGCTTATGTAATAAAGCACCGGGATGGACCATTTTTTAATTTTTTTGGCTAGGCGAAGATTAAAATCGGGAGAATCTATGAGAACAGACGCCAAGGGCTTCCGGTTCGAGATTTCCTTTTTGAGCTGGTTAAATATCATTTTAAGGCGTGGAAGATGCGAGATGATTTCTATTGCGCCGACAACAGCCAGTTTTTCCATAGGAACAATGACTTCTACTCCTTCTGCTAACATGTGTTTTCCCCCGATGCCGAAAAATGAGAAAGCAGGATTTATTTTTTTAAAATGATGGACAAGGCCGGCACCGTATTTTTCTCCTGAATTTTCGCCGGCAATGATAAGGATGGAGGCCATCAATCCTTTTCTCTTTCACCATAGTAGATGATTTCAGGCATTTTCCGTGGATCTTGACCGTAGAAAAAGAGCCACTTATCATAGGTGTCTTGGTCAAAATAAATTCTGATGGATTTTTTTGTAGATGAGCTCACGATACCGATAATTCTGGGAGTGTCTATAGAAGAGAGGGCTTTGAGTGGAGCTACTAGAACTATCTGAGATGATCTTTGACTTTGTTGCTGCCTCCGCCTGGCAGCTCTTCCAGTAAGTAGGATAATATTCCATTCTCCGTGTGCTGTCATGGGATCTTTGTAGAGTTTTCGGAGGCATTTTTTTTGCATCAACTCGTCTAAACTCTGGGGAAAACTTCCTGGGTATTTCATTTGAAAAATTCGGATGGCTTCGACGTACTGTTTTCCTCTAAAGATCAGCTCTTCTTCTTTCTCACGCTGGATCTGGGTCTCCCAGACAGGGATAGCTACTAAGAGCCCGATACTTAAGACAAAGACAACTACCATCAGGATGAGGATGGTATAACCTTTTCTTTCAGTCATTGAGCCTCAGGGAAAAAGGAGAGTTAAAGTCAAGATTACCATGTGTTATAGGGTGTTCCATCTATAGCTATTTGATCAGAACCAGATTGGACATCCACAATGCCAGGCTGAAAGTCAATCGTGAGTTCTTCGTCAGACGGAATTTCCAAGATTTCGACCCAAGTGTCAGAATAACCGGTTATGGGATCGACAGGAATGGCCATGAGATATTTATCATCGACCAGAGTCTGAAGGGAAGCAGGATATTTTCCCTTGTCTGTATAGTATTGGTTTATTAATTTTCTCATCTGGAAAAGATTTTCTTTCAGCACAGTCTCTCTTGTTTTTTTGACGGCGTTCTTATACTGAGGAATTCCCAATCCCACGAGAATCCCTATTAAAGTAAAGACGATTAAGATTTCAATGAGGGTGAAACCTTTGTTAGCATTTCTCATTTTGTTCTTTGATCCTTTACCAATCTCGGTATTTCGTTCCATCTAAGGCAGTTGCTTGGCTTTTAGTATAGACATCATAGACATTTTCTTCTCCCCAGGTATCAGAGTCTGGATCGTCTTGGTATGATCTTAATCCCCAATCGAAGGAATTTGTCATGGGATCCTTGGGGATTCGTCTTAAGAATTTAATAATTTTTGTTTTTGATTTTTCTGCCTTTTCTTGAAGTTCAACTCCTCTGATCAAAGTCTCCAAATCTGGAGGGTAGCCTTCTGTGTCTTCTTCCACTTCTATCTTTTTTTCATCAGCAAGATTTTTATAGGCATCGATGGCTTCCCTTAATGATCTCAAGTTTCTGCACAGCTCGATTTCTTTTTCTCGCTTGACAGCCACCTTGGCGAGAGGCATGATGGCGGCAGCCAAAATGGCTAGAATTGCAGCGGTGACCAGCATTTCGATTAAAGTGAAGCCCTTTTTCTGAGGGGAAATTTTGAACATTTTAACGTTTCTAAAACGTACTAAAATTTCTTTCTATCGTAACGACGCGAATTGAAATGAGGTTTCTTCTGTGGTTTACGGTCGAAATCATTCTGGCGGTCCGAATCTTTTTCCAAGGCTTTTTTGCTCAGTTTAATCTTATGGTCCTCGCCGATATCAAGGACTTTTACGCGGATGGTTTGGCCGATTCTGAGTGTATCCCTAATGTTTCTGATTCGATAATGAGCGACCTCTGAAATATGGAGTAGACCGACAATGTTGGGGAGAATTTCAACAAAAGCACCATAATCTTCAAGCCTGACTACTTTACCACTATAAGTTTTTCCTACTTCAGCCTCGACAGTGATTTCTCTTATCATCTGCCTTGCTTTTTCTGCGGACTCCATATCAGAGGAAGCTATGGTGATTTTTCCGCTTTCTTCAATATCTATTTTCGTGTTCGTCTGATTGATGATTTTTTTGATGATTTTTCCCGCCGGTCCGATGACTTCGCCCACTTTTTCGGGATTTATGAGTAGAGTTATGATGCGAGGAGCATAGGGAGACAGTTCTGAGCGAGGCGAAGGAAGAACCTCTTTCATATTATCCAGAACTTTCAATCGTCCTTTCTTGGCTTTTAGAAAGGCCTCCTTTAATATGTCGACTGGGATGGAGGGTATTTTTAAATCCAACTGAATGGCGGTGATGCCCTTTTCAGTTCCAGCGACTTTAAGGTCCATGTCTCCGAAATGATCTTCAAGACCAGCAATATCGGTAAGGATGACGTATTGGTCGTTTTCTTTAACCAAGCCGATGGCAATTCCCGCGGTAATCATAGAGAGAGGCACCCCTGCATCCATTAGGGAAAGCACTCCGCCACAGACAGTGGCCATCGAAGAAGAGCCATTAGACTCTAGAATGTCGGAGACTATTCGAATAGTGTAGGGAAAGCTTTCTTCATCAGGAATAGCGGGTTGGATGGCTTTTTCTGCTAAGGCCCCGTGACCAATTTCACGTCTTCCTGGCGCTCTCAAAAAAGCGACTTCCCCAACACTGAAGGGAGGGAAATTGTAATGGAGCATGAACCTCTTTTCGTCTTCTTCTCCTAGGCCATCTAATCTTTGTACATCTTCAAAGGTTCCCAGAGTTACTGTAGCCAAACATTGCGTTTCTCCTCGAGTGAAAAGAGCAGAACCGTGAGTTCTGGGTAATAAGCCAACTTCTATAGATATTGGCCTTATGGAATCAAAACTTCTGCCGTCTGCTCTCTTTCCCTTCTTCAGAATGAGGTCTCTGATCATTTTTTTCTGAATATCGAAGAAAATTTGCTTGGTTTTATTTATTTCTTCCAGGTTCTCTTCTGGAATTTTCTCGAGCAGACTATCTAATATTTTCTTTGTTTCTTCTTCGCTAGATTTTTTACTCTTGGCTTGGATAGCCTTTAATAAGAGTGCTGAAATTTCTTTTTCGATTTGTTTCTGTTTGGACTGATCTGTTCTTTTGACTTCAAATTTCCTCTTTTTAATATTTAATTGAGAAAATAGGTCTTTTTGAGCCTGGATAATCTTGTTGATATGTTCTTGGGCTATGGTCACTGCTTCTACGATTTTTTCCTCTTCAATTTCAGCCCCCTCGGCTTCTATCATAACGATTCCTTGCTCAGTGCCAGCGATAACCATGTCAAGGGAGCTTTTTTCCAATTGACTAACCGTGGGATTAATGACGAATTTGTCCTCAACCAGACCGACTTTTACTGCACCCAGAGGGGTTGTAAAAGGGATGTCCGAAAAATAAAGGGCAGCCGAAGCTCCTATTAGACCCAGGGTATCTGGCTCATTCTCAAGATCAGCCGAAAGGAGAAGAGCAACTATCTGGGTATCGTAGAAATAGCCTTCGGGAAAGAGGGACCTTATAGGCCTGTCAATAAGACGGCTGATGAGGATGACTTTTTCTGATGGTTTGCCTTCTCGTTTAAAAAAACCTCCTGGTATTTTTCCAGCAGCGTAGGTATTTTCTCGATAATCAACGATCAAGGGAAGAAATGACTTCTCTTCTTTTACCTCTTTCTTGGAAGTTGCGGAGACAAACATGATTGTATCTCCATAGCGAAGAAGAGCAGAACCATCAGCTTGTTTTCCGATTTTTCCTATTTCTAAGGAAAGAGTTCGATTGTTTATTTCGAGGGTGATATTTTGAGACATTTTGGCTCCTGGAATTGAGATTTATTTTCTGAGCTTTAACTTCTTTATCAATTTTTCATATCTGGGGGGATCCTTTTTCTTCAGGTATTCCAGAAGCCTCTTTCGCTGTCCAACAAGCCTCATGAGACCTGTCCGAGTATGAAAATCTTTCTTATGGTTTTCGAAGTGCTTGGCGAGATAGTTGATCCTGTTGGTCATAATAGCTATTTGGACTTCTGGCGAACCTGTATCCGAGGCATGAGTCCTGTTATTCTTGATGATTTTTGATTTCTCTTCCTTACTCAACAACTGTAACTTCTCCTTAGGATTTTGTTTTATAATACTATCAGAAATCAGAGTGAATGTAAATCTTTATCTTGTAGGGATCTTTTTTTCCCTGATATCATAAGACTTAAGGTCTGTTTTTAGGAATGGTTTTGCTCCTTTCATTAACTATCACGGAGAAAAATGTGCTTCCTCTTTATGTTCCTTTTTAATTTGACATAAGCCAGGTAAGAATTTACTCTTGAAAATGTGAAAAAGAAGACTCATTTATTCCTCTTGGTTGCCAATGGAATTCTACTAACTCTTGGCTGGGCTATGGCCCTCTATGCTTATCCTAGACTTCCCCAAGACATGCCCCTTTGGATTAATTTTTTCAAGCAGCAAGTCATTTTGATGAAGAAGTCCCTTTTGTTCTTTCTCTATCCCTTGATGCAAACCCTTTTCTGTGTTGGCTTTTGGTGGCTCTCTAAAATAAACTTATCAGTGAATGTGCTGACACAAAAAAAGGAAGACTTTTTATTAAGAAGCAATCTTTTCTTGAATTTAAGGAAAGAATATATTTATCTAAATTTGATTTTTTTTAATTTAATTTTTATTCATCTGCAGAGAACAATTATCTTTTTAGCCCATGATGTGGGAAAGGGAGTGAATAAGATTTACTTTTTTTCTGTATTCGTGATTATCCTACTACTCATACCTTGGTATCGTTTACGAAAGAAGTTGCTTCTCGATAAAGCTGGAAAAGGCCAGGAATAAAATTTTTCCTTCGAAATAACCTGGACTCAAAATTTGAGAGTCTTCAATTCCCCTTTTTTTTCTCCCCGCTCAATATCTCTTTTCTACGGAGCAAGTGCTGGGCATACTTTGAGTCAAAACCACCCATTTTTTCCTTAGTCTCTTTGAGTTTTTCTTCTATCTCGGATAGAGTCATTATGTTGATCTTTTTCTTCTTAGGAGCGGGAGGGCCAGGCGCTTCAGCGGGTTTTTTTGGCTCAGGGACAGCTTCTTCTTTTGCTTCTGCCTTGACTTCTTCTTTTTCGGCTTCCTCTTCCTTTTCTTTCTCTTTTTCTTCTTTTTTGACCTCTTCTTTCTCTTTTCTCTCCTTCTTTTCTTCTTCCTTTGTCTTTGGTTCTTCTTTTTTCTTCTTTTTCTTTTCTTCTTTCTCTTTTTTCTTGTCTTTTTTGACTTGCTTCTCTTTGTTTACTTCTTTTTCTTGTGTTTTTTCTTTCTTGGCTTCTTCTTGATCCTTTTTTTCTTCAGCCATTTATCATCCTTTCAATTTGTGAGAATAAGAACGCTCTAATTCTTGAAAAATGCCTCTTCCTTTCCTTATCAAGGCTAACTGCCAAAATAATACAAACGATTCAAAAAATCAACCTGAGAAAAAGGGGATGGTTCATTTTTTTTCCCAATTTCCTCACTGCGCTCTGTCGGTTATTGAGCATAAACATCCGGTCTCCATTTCGCTTGATGGAAAAAATCCTGACTCGCAGGACGAAACTTGCATAAAGAGAGATAATTTGGTTAGTATATGTAGCTATAAAATGTATTTTCTTTATTCATTCCTACTTTTTTCTGTTTTGGTGATTGTTATTCCTTTCTATTTTTTTCAAAGAAGGCTGTTACGAGGAGAGCGACTTTATCTTAAAAAAAGGCTGGGTTATGAATTGCCCGAGAAGCGGAGCCAGAGAAAATCCATTTGGATTCATGCTGTTTCGGTAGGAGAAGTTCTCTCTCTCCAGAGTTTAATCCAAGAACTTAAAGCAAAGCATCCCTCGGAAGATATAAATTTCTCTTCTCTGACCAATACGGGATTGCGAATAGCCAGGGAAAAACTCAAGGAAGCAGACAACATCTTTTTCATTCCGTTAGATTTTTCTTTCGTTATTAAGAAATACTTCAAAACTTATGATCCCAAATTATTTATTCTAGCTGAATCAGAATTTTGGCCAAATCTTTTAAGAGTTGCCAAAAAACATGGCTGTCCTGTCCTTTTGATTAATGGGAGAATTTCTGAACGTTCTTCTCGAAGATACAACCGCTTTAAATTATTTGCAAAAAAAATATTGAACAACATAGACCTCTTCCTGGTCCAAACAGAAGAAGACAAGGAAAGATTGGAAAGGATGGGCTTAGATTCTCAGCGAATTGAGGTGGCTGGAAATTTGAAAGCAGAAATTGAACTTCCTCTTTTGACTGAAAATGAAATTTCAAGTCTCAAGCAGAATTTGAGTATTCAGGAGGGAAAGAAAGTGATCGTGGCGGGAAGCACGTGCAAAGGAGAAGAAGAGCTACTTCTGGATGCCTTTTCAAAGGCAAAATGCGCTAGGAGTGACCTCCTTCTTATTCTTGCCCCTCGCCAGCCAGGAAGGTTTAATGAAGTGAAAAGGATAAGCGAAAATTTTCCTTTTTTGATACAAAGTAGGACCAAGCTCTCTTCTGGAGACGAGTGGGAAGTTCTTATCCTGGATACCATAGGAGAGTTGGCTCAATTCTATGCTCTTTCTGATGTTTCCTTTGTGGGAGGAAGTCTGGTTCCCTGGGGAGGACATAATCTACTCGAGCCAGCTTTCTACAGAAAACCGATTTTTTTTGGTCCTTTTATGAAAAATTTTGCTTACCTCGCTGAGAGATTTGTCCAATCAGGCGCCGCCCGAATTACCCATAACCAAGAAGAGTTGGTTGAAATGTTTCTTATGAAAAATGAAAAATCATTGACAGAAATGGGAGAAAGAGCGAAATGGACTTTGGGTTCATTAAAAGGAGCTACAAAAAAGACTTTAGAAGCGATTTCAGCCATGATAAGAAAGGGAGAGGAAGGTTTGTAAATGTCTAATTTTAGAACAAGAATTTTTATTTTCTTTATCATATTGGCAATAACTTGGGGGAACGGAAATGCTCAAAATTTTGGATTGAAATGGCATTTTAATTTTGCAAAAAATTCTTGGTCGAATCCAGATGTTGCTTTTTCTTTCCAAGAAAATTATGCCAGTAAATATGCGATAGGTCCTTTCATTGAATTTCGTTTAATCCCTTTTTTTAGCCTTTCAGCGGAAGGTCTTTTGTCCAAAAAAGGAGGAATTATATCCCCACCTTCAAAGAAAGGGACTGAATACAGGCTTACTTATTTATCTTTACCACTTCTTTTTAACTTTTTTATCATTCCCGTTGGACCTGTACAGATTTTTATCTCAGGAGGCTTTGAATATTCTTATCTTATTTCAGGAAAAACCTATGATCTCGACAGCGCGGATGCATTCGAGAATGATATTAGAGATAAATTAAAAACTTTTGACACTTCATACCTTATTGGGGGAGGATTGCGCTTTAGTTTGATTGTAACAAGCGTGATTCTAGAAGGGCGTTATTCTGCCGGGCAAAAAAATATCTTTCTTCCTGAGGATCTGGCAGAGGATGAATCCTTCAAGAATAGAGTGTTTTCCTTTGGAATTGGGTTTACCTTTTGAAATAACTCTAGTGCAAGATAGAGGAAAGTTTTAAAATGCCAGAAATGAGAGAAAAAAGAACAATTTCCTTTTTTCTTGCTTTTGTATTAATCCTTCTATCTCATCAAAGCTTTCTCCTGGGAGAAAGTTCCCTTTCTGAGCATAAGCTCAATAATGAGTTTTTATTAAAATTCGGAAAAGACTTTCAAGATACTCTATTCTCTCCCGGAGATTGGAAAGGGAAGGATTTCTTAACCCTTTCGGCAGTCTTGGGAACAGGAGCTCTGATCTATATTCTTGACCAAGAGATTCAGGATTGGTCTCAAAACCAGCGCACTTCGCATTCAGGCAATGTCTCTAAAGTTGTTAGAAAATTCGGCGAGGGACCTTTTCTTATAGGGCTCATTGGTGGTTTGTATGCGACTGGAGAGTTAGCTAAGAATAATTCTCTACGGAAGACGACTCTTTTGAGTCTGGAAAGCTGGCTGACTTCAGGATTTATTGTTTGGGTATTAAAGGTTGTTATAGGAAGAGCTCGCCCCAATACAGGAGATACAAAGAATACTTTTCATATGTTTTCTGGGAAGTCGAAGTTTCATTCTCTTCCTTCCGGCCATTCATCTTCAGCATTCGCAGTAGCCACCACAATCGCTGACCAAACGGAGGAGATATTTATCGATATTCTTGCCTACAGCTTGGCGACATCGGTGGCTTTATCTAGAGTTCATGACAACAAGCATTGGCTTTCCGATGTTTTTATTGGTTCTGCTCTTGGCTACTTTGTGGCCAAAAAGATCTGTGGCTTAAACCGCAATCCGAAGTCACCTAAGGTTAAGGTTGGATTCTCCTTCCACGAAGGTCAACAAGCGATTTCCTTTTCGCTTTGTTTCTGACCCATTAAGCCTTTGCCCATAATTTTATCTCAAGGTCGTAAGCCTACCTTCCCGGGCTTATAAAGAAAAGTGTTGAGGCGAAGAAAAGGGAATGGCCCTTCTTTCCGCGTCAATCACAGGGAAAAAGTCAATTTTAGGTTGAGTGTTGGAGTAATTTTAGATACTATTTCCTCCTGGCTTATTTAAAGGACCTTATTCTTGGCTTTTTGGAGGCCTGATGAAGAAAGGTTTTTTTCTTTTCCTTTTGAATTTTTTTCTCGCTTCTTCATGTCTCTTCTCCTTCCAGAAGCAATATCTTCATAGCTCTTCAGGAGCTACCCTCGAATTTACCTACAGAACTCTTGAACCTGGTGAGGTTATTATGGTCACCCTGAAAGATAATCCCGCAGTGTTAGAAGTGAAGCTTCAATTCTTAGGAAAGGAATATACTCTAAAAAAGAACGATGCCAATTTAGAGCCTTTTGTTTTTATGGGCCTTGACCTAGATACTGAACCTGATAAGCATATCATGAAGGTTCTCTTAATAAGGGAAGGTGGTACATGGGAGTATATCCAGAAGGAGATTCTTGTCGCTGCCAAGGAATTTCCTGTAAGAGAATTATGGGTGAATGAAAAATTCGTGACTCCCCCTCCGTGGGCCCTGGAAAGAATAAAAATTGAGGCAGAAATCTTGAACTACATTTATAGTATCAATACTCCCCGGTGGTTAGGGGAAGGGAAATTTATCCTTCCGACTTCAGACGAAGTTGTCCCCAATTTCGGGGAAAGGAGAATCTTTAACAATAATCCTCGTTCTTCTCATTCGGGAGTAGATATTTCTTCTCCTCACGGAACAACCGTGAAGGCTTCCAATTCGGGGGAGGTCGTTTTAGCCAAGGAATTATATTTTGCGGGTAAGACGGTTATTGTCAACCACGGACTCGGTCTTTTTACTCTCTACTGTCATTTCTCAAACATGAGAACAAAAAGGGGAGAATTTGTCAAAAAAGGGGCAGTTATCGGAGAAGTCGGAGCGACAGGAAGAGTCACCGGGCCTCATCTTCATTGGGGAGTTAAACTTTTGGGCACGAGAATTGACCCCTTTTCCCTTCTCAGTCTTCCCCTGAATGAGTGAATCTTAAATCTATTTTACTTCCTTAAGTATTTTTCCAACCATTCATGAACGGTTTTCCACCACAGTTCTGCGTTCTGTGGTTTTTGGACAAAGTGGTCCTCATCAGGGAAATAAAGCATCATTGACGGAATCTTCTGCCGTTGCAGAGCGGTAAACAGTTGGAATCCTTGAGTAACAGGAACCCGAAAATCATTCTGACCGTGGATGACTAAACAGGGCGTTTTGAAATTTTGAACGTAATGGCTTGGGGACCATTTTTCGTACATTTCCTTGTTTGTCCAGGGAGTTCCTTTGAATTCCCATTCTGGAAACCAGAGTTCTTCAGTCGATCCATGCATTGACCGAAGGTCAAAGACCCCTGAGTGGGAGATCAAACAGTTGAACCGAGCTGTGTGACCTTCGATCCAGTTAATCATATACCCTCCGTACGAGGCTCCAGCAGCTCCCAGCCGATTCTTGTCGATGAAATCATAATGAGAGAGGAGGTAATCAAGGCCGAGCATGATGTCTTCAAAGGGTTTCCCGCCCCAATCACCGGTTATGGAATCCGTGAAAGCCTGGCCGTAACCGGTACTGCCGTGGAAATTGATCATGGCTACCACATACCCAGGGGAGGCAAACATCTGGGCATTCCAGCGGTAGTGAAAATCGTCGCCCCAAGCTCCCTGTGGCCCTCCATGGATGAGCATGACCAGCGGGTATTTTTTGGCGGGATTGAAGAAAGGAGGCTTGACTATAAATCCATGTATTTTTCCTTTCTCGGCCCCATCGAACCAAAATTCATCGGCCGGGTTCATGGTGAGCTTTGAAAGGAGCTCCTGGTTTACACCTGTCAGTTGAGTGAGTTTTTTGGTGTTCAAATCAAAAGAATAGATATCTGTTGGAGAATGCAGAGTCTGTTTGAGAAAAACCATCTTTTCTCCCCCGGGAGATAGAGAAAGAGCAGAGATATAATGACCATCCAGAATTTTTTCAACCTTATTCTTTCCCAATTGAATCTTGTAGAGGTTAATCCTACCCTGTTCTTCAGCGGTGAAATATACGGACTTGCTGCCAGGAGACCAAATGATTTCATTGATTGACAAGTCCAAATTTTCAGTTAAATTTAGCGTTTTATTAAATCGGCGGTCGTAGAGCATTAGGCTGTATTTATCCGCTTCAAAGCCGGCTCTGGCCATAGCCCTATAGGCGATGAAAAACCCGTTGGGTGAATAATGTGGTGAATTATCGTTGGCCTTGTTTAATGTTAGCTGTTTTAATTCATCTTCTTCTAAGGATGCAAGAAAAAGATCATTGTTCGTGCCGAGGGAAATTTTCAATTCTGGGTCTGTGTTCCGTACCAAGCAGATTTCTTTTCCATCTGGGGAGAAAGTGTAGTCGTGAGCGCTTCCTAAAGAGATAGGAGGTGTATCATAGTCTCCAGGAGTGACATCGACAGCTTGGCCCCCTTCGGCTGGAATGATAAAGAGGTGGTCTCGTTTCCCGTTCCGCCAGGCGTTCCAGTGGCGGAAAAGCAGTTCATGGAAAATTTTAGCTTTGACTTTACTCTTCTTTTTTTCTTGGTTTTCTCGTTTCTGGCATTCTGTATCAGGGCTTTCAGGGGAAACAGAAGAGGAAAAGGCTAAATGTTTTCCGGTCGGGGACCAGATTACACCTTGGGCTTCGGTGGAGATGTTGGTCAGAGGATAGGCTTCCCCGCCATCGAGGTTGATAAGCCAGATTTGAGAACTCCCGCTTCTGGTTGAGATGAAAGCAATTCTTTTTCCGTCCGGAGACCAGCGGGGTCTGATATCTGCTTGGGGACTCGAGCACAGCATTCGGATTTCTCCTCCTTGGATGGGAACAAGCCAGATGTCACTGTTGCTGCTGTTTTGCTCTTTATCCATGACTGTGACCACGAAAGCCACCAGGTCGCCTTTCGGCGATATCTGAGGATCACTGACTCTTTTTATTCGGATAAAATCATTAAAAGTGATTGCTTTCTGCTGAGCAGCGACTAGTAGAGATGAAGTTATGAATAGAAAAATCAGCATAAGAATGAATGTTTTTCTCATTATTACTCCTCCTATCGAGTTACCTTTATTTGTTTCGCAAGTGTATAGTAACCAGTATACAGGAAAGAGTAAAGAGTCAAATTCGTCAATTGGAGACTCAAGTCTTCTTTTTAAGGTTTTGTACATTTAACTTTCAACAAAGAAGGAATTATAAAAGTTATAAAGGCCTGACCCCATTGACAAGCTTGGGAATCGTCTCTATAGTAATGGCTTATCAAAAAGGTCTCGAGATGAATGAGCAGCAGAGCTTCAAGAGCAAGGCGACTTTTGTCGAAGCCATAAAGAGTGCCTATCGTGATGGGCAGGAGGATGAAGCCTTGGAGCCCATAATTAAAGTGGATTCCCGAGGGAAGCCGCTTGGCAGATTCGAGAGCGGAGATTATGTCATTTTTTATGATATAAGGGGGGAGAGGGAGATTCAGCTCACCCAAGGTCTAACTGACAAAAGGTTTAAACATTTCCCTCGAAAGGATAACTTGAACCTTAATTTTGTCACTATGATTGATTATGATCCTCGGCTCAGAGTGAGAGTGGCTTTTCCCTCGGAGAAGAAAATCAAAAATACGCTGACTGAAGTTATCTCTAAGACAGGGATTCCTCTTGTTAAAATTGCCGAATCAGAAAAGGCCATACACATCGGCTTTTTTATGAACGGGAAAAACGATGAAATCTTCCCCAGAGAAGAGAGGATTATTGTTGAATCTCTTCAGGACGTTTCTTCTTATGCCTCTTATCCTGAAATGAAAGCTAGAGAAGTTAGTCAGCAGATTTTTTCCAAGCTTAAGAATCCTTCTTATCCAATTCTGGTGGCTAATCTGGCTAACGTTGATGTCGTGGGGCACATCGAGAACAAGGCTGCAGTATTGAAGGCTGTGGAGTCAGTAGATCATCAATTGGGTGAGATTGTAAGAGAGTGCCGGGCTCAGGGAGTCACTCTCCTCGTAACTTCTGACCACGGAACTGTGGAAGAATGGCTCTATGCAGATGGGACGGTGAACACTGGACACACAAGAAACCAGGTCCCCTTTATCCTAGCCGATTTTTCCCCAGCTGAAAGAAAACAAAAGCAACTGGTTTTAAGAAAAAGAGGAGAATTGGCTGATGTGGCCCCCACTGTTTTGGACCTCCTGGGTATTGTGAGACCTGCTGAGATGACTGGATCGAGCTTGGTTGTGAATTGTGCTCAAATAAATAAGGAAAAAAGAAGAATATTGCTTCTTATCTTGGATGGCTGGGGGTATAGGGAAGAAAAAGAAGGGAATTTAATTTTGGAGGCTAATACCTCTAATTTCGACAAACTTTGGTCGAGTTTCCCCCATTCCCTGCTAAAAGCTTCAGGAGAGGCAGTGGGTATGCCTTCCCATACTGTGGGTAACTCTGAGGCAGGGCATCTTCATATTGGAGCAGGGAGGCGAGTGCTTCTCGATCGAGTCAAAATTGACCAGGCTATTCAGGATGAGAGCTTTTTCAAGAATGAGGCATTTCTCTGGGCAATGGAAAGCGCCAAAAGGGAAAATAAGAGTCTTCATCTCCTGGGAATTGTCTCTCATTACAGCTCTCATGGAACGATTCGACATCTTTTTGCTTTGCTTCGTCTGGCTAATGATTTAGGTTTGAAGAATGTTTATGTTCATTCTCTCATAGGACGTAGAGGGGAGAAGCCAGAGAGTGGCGCTGCCTATATTGAAAAAGTAAAGAAGATGTGCCAAGAAATCTCGGTGGGGCAGGTTGTTACCGTAATGGGGAGGTTCTGGGCTTTAGACAGAGAAGAAAATTGGGACCGAGTGGAAAAGGCTTATCGGGCTTTAGTTTATGGGGAGGGAACAGAAGTACAATCCTCATGAAATAGAAAATAGAGGAGAATAAGTTATTATTTAAAAATGATAAAAGAAAAATACAAAACAACGATTCTTACGAGAGGAAAAGAGCAGGCATGGCTGGTAAAAAGAGAGGGCAGTAATCTTGAAGTGAACTTTTCAGGTGAAATCTCGTAAAGACCAATGAGAGAAGGTATTTCTCTATGAGTATTGAAGTTAAGGGTATTCATTTCAGCTACGGAAGAATAAAAGCCCTCTCTGGAGTAGGGCTTGATCTGGATGAGCATGCCATTGGCTTGTTGGGACCAAACGGAGCTGGAAAAAGCACTCTCCTTAGAATTTTACTCGGCTTTCTCACTCCTGATGCTGGAGAAGGAAAAGTCCTTGGTTATGATATCAAAGAGCAGCAGGCTTTGATTCGGCGCTACGTGGGCTACATGCCAGAAGATGATTGCTTCATTCCAGGGATGGATGCAGTGACCTTCACTTCTTATCTAGGGGAATTATCTGGGATGCCCCGCCAGGAAGCCATGAAAAGGGCTCATGAAGTGCTTTATTATGTCGGTCTGGAAGAAAGCAGGTACCGTCTTTTAGAAACATATTCTCTAGGAATGAAACAGCGACTCAAACTCGCCCAGGCTCTAGTCCATGATCCCAAGCTTCTTTTCCTGGATGAACCGACAAGCAGCTTAGATCCCCAAGGAAGAAAGGAAATCTTGGAGCTTATTAAAGACATTTCCTCAAAGAAAGATATCCAGGCCTTGATTTGCTCCCACATCCTTCCAGATATCGAAGCAGTCTGTTCTCATGTGGTCATCCTGAATAAAGGACAGATAGCTGCTCAAGGAGAAATC
>Ga0209636_10000590_pt1 | contig 35968 bp, 32 predicted proteins | sample DeeMarSWOR152_54_FD_187464 | JGI IMG/M metagenome (GOLD analysis project Ga0209636, IMG submission 187464) | Marine sediment microbial communities from White Oak River estuary, North Carolina - WOR-1-52-54 (SPAdes) (version 2) | ecosystem: Environmental > Aquatic > Marine > Intertidal zone >... | reverse complement strand
CTGTTAGGTTTAATCTATCAACCTGTTCATGTATTTTTCTCACATAATCATTTTTTTCTTCAAGAACTTTTTTCTTTCTTTCATATTCAGCAATAATAATTGACTTTTCTCTTATCTCCTTTTCCAGGTTTGCAATTTCAGATTTTTTCTGTTTTTCCTCTTCTTCTAATGCTATCAAACGTTTTTGCTTTTCTTCTTCAATTTCATATAATATAGCCTCCCTGTGTTCCTCTAACTCTTTCTGCTTCTGCTCTTCTGTCTTAATGATGGTACTGATCAAAGAAGCGACTTCTCGTGTCTTTGGTATTTCCCGAGATATTCCACCAATTACCGTGCACTTTTCTACATTGAGGATTTTTATATCTAAGCATATTGTATTAACTAATTCTGTTACTACTCCATTTAAGATATGTGTTGCTCCTGTAAGTCGGCTAATTTTAGTGGCAGTATCCTCATCAACATACCCCGATATCTGGAATTGTTGTTCTTTTAATACATATTCGATATTTTGCCTTTCAATAAAGATGATGTAGCCTAGCTTGCTTGATAGCCTTATATAAAGTCTATCTGCTACATATCGTCCAAAATACGTTATAATACCTTCTAAATCTTCAAAATCAAGTATTAAAACTCTGCTGTTATATGGAAGTTGATTTTCAATGGATTCTGCAATTATATCAATTTCCTCACTTAAAAATCCGGATTTTTCCCTCACTTCTGCTTTATTTTCTATCGCAATAGTTTCCTCATACATCTGGGTAGTGATGCAACTTGAAATAATCAGGAAGATTATGAGAGTAATTAATATTTTTTTCATTTTCTTTAATAATTTTTCATATATTCAAATTCTTTTCAATTTCACGTATAATTTATTGAGATCGTATTCTTCAGCTTCATAGTATTTATTTGAATTGATTAAATCTTCATTCGCGTATTTAGACACACTAAAAACCATTTTAGAATATGGATCCTTATCATACCAACGATTTTTCTTATTACCATTCAAAGAATATGATTCAATAAATAAGCTATTAACACTTTTTTAGATAAATATATCTATATCAGAATATTGTTATGATTTATATGGAAGTCAAATTTTTCTCTACAAGGAACATATACCCTATATATCCTTGACAGATTTATACAATCCACTATAATCAGTTACTAGATTTAAAAAAATTAATAAAAGGAGGTTTTTAATGAAGAAAATAATATATGCTTTGGTATTTCTATTAGCGATGGGTCTTTTTTCGGCTTCATTCCTCTTTGCGACAGGCGAAAAGGAGGAAGTGGAGGTTGTATCAGACAAATTAGTCTACCTGCTCTATGGGGAACCCGAAGGGCTCGATCCGGCAACAGCATATGATGCCCGCTCATGGTCTTGTATCATGAATATCTACGATCGGCTGATCGAGTATGATGGAGCTGATGCAACCAAGTTTGTTCCCATGCTTGCTGAAAGGTGGGATATATCAGCGGACGGTAAGGTTATCACATTTTATCTCAGAAAAGATGCCACGTTCCATGACGGCGCACCAGTGACAGCTCAGGCGGTAAAGTATTCTTTTGACCGTGTTATAAAGATGAATCAGCCGCCATCGTGGATGCTTTCTCAAATGATGGATCTGAACAGCACCAAGGTCATCGATGACTATACTGTTAGAATTACCTTGACCAAGCCTTATGCAGCAGCCATGAACATATTTATAACCATGGTAGCCTCGATTGTAAACCCGGACATTGTGGAAGCCCATGGTGGTGTTGTTGAGGGGGAGGAAAATGCCTGGATGAACCAGAACGAAGCCGGATCAGGAGCGTTCAAACTGAGAGAATGGCTTCCTGCAGAAAGAGTTACATTGGATCGTAACGACAATTATTGGGGAACCAGACCAAAACTCAAAACAGTTGAAATCCCCCTGATTCCAGAGATCGGAACAAGGGTAATGCTTCTGAAGGCAGGTGATGCGGATATCCATGACCATTTCGAGCCGACGAATATCCCTGATGTTCTGGGTGCAGAGGGCTTAACTATTAAGCCACAACCTTCGTTTGATATTGAATTCATATCACTAGGCTGCCGGGGAGCATTAGCAGATAAGAAGGTGCGACAGGCCATTTCCTGGGCTTTTCCCTACAAAACAATTCTTGATTTCGTCTATCAGGGTTACTCTCCTGGCAGTACAGGCGCAATCCCTGATGGAATGTTCGGCTATTATGCCATTCCTGAAAATAAACGCTACAAGCTCGACCTGGACAAGGCAAATCAGATTCTGGATGCTGCTGGCTGGACCTGGCCTGGAGAACCAGGAACCGGATTTAGATCGAAGAGGGGCCAACCTCTGGAAATGGAGATCCTTGTTGCTGAGGGTGAAGAAGATCGGATACAGGAAGTACTCATGTGGCAGAATAATCTGAAAAAGATTGGCTTTAATCTCAAGATCAAAATGATCACCTGGGCCATAGCCTACAAGATTATGAGAAATCACGAATCGGATTCCCTCCACACTGGTTGGCTGCCCGATTATGCTGATCCGGACAACTATGTGGACGCTATAATGAATTCCGACAATTCAGACGCGATTTGGGGTTCAAGCTACAGTAATCCTAAAATGGACGAGTTGATTGTTCAGGGTAAATGGGAGACGGATAGTACCAAGCGTGCGGCTATCTATAAACAGATCCAGGAATTGGCCTGGGAAGATGCTCCCTGCATCTGGATAGTTCAGGTTGCCAACATAGTGGTCATGAACAATGCGGTGAAAGGGTACTATTATAATCCGATCATGCCGATTGACTTCCGTACAATCTACAAAGTAGCCAGATGATAAAAGCTATCAGAGCGGCAAGAGCGGGGCGAGGAAATCGAATCTTCTCGCCCCAATTTTATCTGAACAGCATATCAAACTCAGGACGAGAATAAGGGATGAAGAATGCGTTTACGAACGTACATTCTCAGGCGGATCATGCTTCTTTTGCCCGTTATAATAGGGGTTCTGATCCTGATTTTTTTCATCGCCTATGTGATTCCTGCTGATCCGGCAAGAGCGTGGGCAGGGCCACGCGCACGCCCTGATCAGGTAGAGGCCTTACGAGAACGGTACCACTTGAATGATCCGCTTTACCTCCAGATCTACTACTATTTAAAGAATCTCTTCCTGCATTTTGATCTGGGTATCTCTGCGACGACTCATCGGCCGGTATTGAATGATTTAAAAGCCTTTTTCCCCGCCACCTTTGAGCTCGCCTTTTTTGCATTCCTCCTGGCTGTAATCATCGGAGTTCCCCTCGGTGTTATATCGGCCCTCAAGAGGAATAAGCTGATTGATCATTTTTCACGGGTCATTTCCCTGGTGGGTGTTTCCACTCCCCTGTTCTGGTCCGCATTATTACTTCAATTTTTACTTTACTTCAAGCTGGGATGGCTTCCTGCTTTTGGGCGTCTTTCTGTGGAGATTCATCGTTTCACAGGTTTTATTCTGTTGGACAGTGTTTTAAACAGGAACTGGGTAGCCTTCACGGATGGTTTTAAACGGTTGATACTTCCATCGGTTACTCTGGCTTTTTACACCATGGGTTATCTTGTCAGAATAACCCGGGGGAGCATGCTTGAAGTCCTCGAATCGGAATACGTAACTATGGCCAAAGCCAAAGGCCTGCCAGAGAGGATCATTTACTATCGGCATGCCCTGAAAAATGCTATCATACCCCCGATTACAGTTTTAGGGATCAACTTCGGATGGCTGCTGGCTGGTACAGTACTTCTTGAGACCATCTTTGCCTGGCCCGGTATGGGCAGATACGCAGCTGGCTCGATCATTCAGGTTGATCTGCCTGCAATAGTGGGCTACACTATGGTAGTTGCATTGGTAATGATAATATCCAACCTGATTGTCGATATAGCATACAGCATCATCGACCCGCGGGTACGGGTGGGAGGAAAGCTACAGTGAAGTCGCCTCCCTTTATCATGCTTTCTTCAAGGTATCGTATCCTCAAAAAGAGACTGCATCCTCTGACCAAGGAGTTCGGCCTCACGTTGTATGTGCTCAGAAAGAGCCTTTTGGCTATGATCGGAGCTTCTATAGTATTCATATTTATCTTTATAGCCATCTTTGGTTCTCTCATATCACCTTATGATCCCAATGAAATCGATATTTCCTTTCGATTTTATGCTCCCACCAGAGAACATCCCTTGGGTACAGATAAGCTTGGAAGAGATGTTTTCAGCAGAATTCTGTGTGGTGCGCGGTACAGTATCAGGGCAGGTCTTGTGGTATTGGCTATTGCGGTTCCAGCGGGTATCGTTCTTGGAGGAATAGCGGGCCTGCTTGGAGGATGGATCGATGAGGTGATCATGAGAATAACGGATGTTTTCCTGTCATTCCCCCCCTTGATTTTAGCCATGGCATTTTCAGCAGCCTTGGGACCTTCCCTGTTCAATGCAATGATGGCTTTATCTCTCGTGTGGTGGCCTCTATATACGAGGCTGGTCCGGGGTCAGGCACTGGCTGTAAGGGAGACCCTGTATGTAGAAGCAGCAATATCTAAAGGAGCAAGCAGGTGGACCCTGATTTTTAGACACATACTGCCCAATTGCCTGTCGCCCATCCTTGTTACCTTTACTCTGGACATGGGCTGGGTTATTACAGCAGCCGCTGCGCTGAGTTTCTTGGGGTTTGGAGCCCAACCTCCCCTTTCGGAATGGGGAAGAATGGTCACTGACGGAAGGATATATCTGTTTCAGGCATGGTGGGTATCCATGTTTCCTGGTCTTGCTATTGCTTTAACAGTACTTGGTTTTAATCTATTGGGGGATGGTATCAGAGATGCACTGGATCCAAAACTTAGAAGAATCACAGAGGTAAAATGGAAAGAGAAAATACGCTTTTAGTGGTTGAGAGCTTACAAACGCAATTCTTCACTTACGGAGGGGTTGTCAAGGCCCTGGACGGGATAAGTTTTGAGATATTAAACGGGGAAATATTCGGTCTGGTTGGTGAGAGCGGCTGTGGAAAATCCGTAACTGCCGCATCAATCATAGGTCTGGTACAAAAACCAGGCAAGATTATCTCCGGTAAGGTTCTCCTGGAAGGTGAAGATCTTTTACAGAAAAGTGATAGAGAGATGAACCGTATCAGAGGTTCAAGAATTTCAATTATATCTCAAGATCCAACTAGTGCGTTAAACCCGCTCTTTAAGATTGGTTATCAGGTATCTGAACCAATGATTTATCACCAGGGGATGAAGAAGAAACAGGCATGGAAAGGTGCAGCGAAAATGTTGCATCAGATGGGTATTCCTGACTCATCCGGCAAAGCTCGTAATTACCCTCATGAGCTAAGCGGAGGCATGCGCCAGAGGGCTCTTATCGCAATGGCCCTTTCGTGCAGTCCCAGCTTGCTAATTGCAGATGAACCGACTACAAATCTGGATGTGACCATCGAAAGACAGATTCTTAACCTGGTCAGGGAGTTACAGCAGAATTTTGGAACATCCGTTCTTTGGATAACTCATGATATGGCTGTTATTGCCGAAATGTGTGATCGGGTGGCTGTGATGTATGCGGGGAATATCGTAGAGCTGGCAGATGTGCGCAGCATATTTAAAAACCCCAAACACCCGTATACGGTAAGGCTTTTGAAGGCTATTCCATTGTCAGAGGTTTCAGGGAAAGAGCTGGATGAGATTCCAGGAGCAGTGCCCCGCCTGATTAATCCACCATCGGGGTGCAGGTTCCATCCAAGATGTCAGGAAGCAATGACAGTTTGTAAAGAGGATAAGCCAGAAGGAGTAGACCTTGCAAGCGGACACATGGTTGCCTGCCACCTTTATAGCTGATATGGAGAACTCAATTGCCAGAATTATTGATTGAGTGCAGAAAAGTAACCAAATATTTTCCGATCAAAGGATTCTTGAAGGACGTGGGTAGGGTACATGCAGTTGAGCAGGTCGATCTGATTATCAGTAAATACCAGACGTATGGGCTGGTTGGCGAGAGCGGCTGTGGCAAAACCACACTGGCCAGAACCATCATGCGCCTGATTCCAACTACAGAGGGAGAGATCTATTTCGAGGGCCGTAATATTGTAACACTCTCTAAAGATGATTTGAGAAGGTTCAGGCGAGTTACTTCAATCGTTTTTCAGGATCCCTATACTTCGTTAGATCCCCGGATGATTATTGCAGATGTTGTGGGTGAGCCTCTGTCGATTCATGGAATTAGCTATGGAGAGGAGAGGGAGAATATGGTTCTGAGACTGCTGGAAATGGTTGGGCTGAAGGCAGAGCACATGTATCGATATCCCCATGAGTTTAGCGGAGGACAGAGGCAGAGAATAGCCATTGCCAGGGCTTTGGCAGGAAACCCCAAGTTTGTTCTCCTGGATGAGGCCACCTCAGCCCTGGATGTGTCCGTTCAAGCGAAGATACTAAATTTGCTCAATCATCTCAAAAGGGAACTGGCTCTGACCTATTTATTTATCTCCCATAATTTGAGTGTAATCCGTCATATCAGTGATGTGATAGGTGTAATGTACATGGGTCAAATTGTTGAGCAGGGCTCCCGGGAACAGGTATTCGATTCACCTCTGCATCCCTATACTCAAGGGATACTATCCGCTTCTCCAAAATTGGACCCGGATGAGCGATTTCATTCTGAGAAAACTGTCTTAACTGGAGAGGTTCCCAGTGCGATAAATCCACCTGAGGGTTGCAGGTTTCATCCAAGATGCTATAAGGCGATACAACTTTGTTCTCAGAAACAGCCAGAACTCAGGGATATGGGAGATGGACACATAGTGAGCTGTCACTGCAGCTAGTACATAAAATGAATTAAGTTGTTTGGGGAAAAGCACCTATTTTTCATTCAAAGGGGTCTACAATGAAATTACTAATCAGATGGTCTAAGGATGTCATTGCCTTTATTATTGCTCTGTACCAGCTGTTTCTCCCCTTAGTCATTGCACTGCTCGTCACAGGAGCTTTAATTGTTGTGATTTTTCGCTATCTGTTTTGAATATATCGAATACCAGTTGAACATACCCGTTTTCACTTTCATTCAAGAAGCCTGCTAAGTGGAAATGTGCTCAATCTATTATGATATACGAGGGAGGGTCCGGCTGCAGATATCATTCCTATTAAACGAAAGATAAAATGATATGAATAGAGTCGAACAGTTACTAAAAAAGATTGACCTCAGGGGTATGGAAGCATTTTTTATGCTCAAGCATGAAACAGTTACCAAGCAGAATGTTCGCTATATCAGCGGATTTACCGGTTCATCTGCCCATCTCATTATCTCACCGAAGAGGCGAGTTCTCTTGACAGACGAACGGTATACCGAACAGGCTGCAGATCAATGTCCAGACTTTGAGGTCATCGGGCATGAGCGTCACCCTGAGAAAAAGCTTCGGGAGGTGCTGGCATCCCTGGAAATCAGGAGAGTAGGATATGAAACGCAAAGTTTGACCGTGGAACAGTTCAATCTGATTCAGGAAGGCATTCCAGGAATCGAATGGATTCCTACTATAGAAGTCGTCGAGGAACTACGGGCAGTAAAGCAACCTGAAGAAATTCACCTTCTCGAGATTTCGGCAGAGATTGCCAAGGCAGGGTTCGATCATATATTGAATCTGATTAAACCTGGTGTTAGGGAGCAGGATATCGCCCTGGAGCTCGAAATTTTCATGAGGAGAAATACTGCCAGGGGTTCAGCTTTTAACATCACTCTCGCTTCAGGTACAAGGAGTTCTCTTCAGCATGGTGTACCTTCAGAGAAGGAGATCGAACCAGGGGATTTCATAATTTTAGATTTTGGGAGCCTGTACGAAGGATATAGATCCGATATCACCCGTACCCTGACCGTGCATCCCATATCGGAGAAACAGAGAGAGATTTACAATCTCGTACAAAAGGCCCAGGAGCGGGGGCTCGAGCTCATCAAGCCGGGTATTTCCACAGAAGTGTTGTATAGAGAAGTCCAGAAAATCATCACTGAGGCTGGATATGGAGATTACTCCGGCCAGGGAATCGGGCATGGTGTCGGGCTGGAAGTTCATGAAAATCCCTTTATTCGCGCAGACGAAGATACCGAGCTTATGATCGGCAATGTACTGACCATGGAGCCTGGTATCTATATCCCTGGATGGGGAGGGGTGCGAATCGAGGATACAGTGGCTATCGAGGAGCACGGCTGCCGGGTGCTAACGAAGATACCGAAAGACCTGATCATTCTTTAAGAGAAATCTTTTGATGATTCCAGTTCGACCCAAACTGAATAACAAAATAAAAGAAATCCAGAGGTCTATTGCGATCCTCTCTGGATGTTCAAGGGTATGAAGATCCATCCATAGGGGCTTCGGCATTCAATGGTGCCACCTACCCTGAACTCAAGTTCAGAAGATTGTATAGTATTGAGAACCATGCTCAATGTCTTGCCCGGAGTATTTTCCATCTGAAGCGTAATCGTCTTCCATCTCTCAGGTTCAAGATCGGTAACCTGTTCCGTGTGGAGAAGTTGATATCTCACCTGGTTGATTTCCAGGAATGAGTCGATCGCATTGATCGAGATAGGGAAGCTGTTGGTGTTGTTCACTTTGAGTTTCACGATGAATAGTTCGCTGAAAGGAACGCCTTCAGTACCTGCGAAGTCCACTTTCGGTATTTTAGGAACAGGGATGTTGATGGTGCTCTCAAAGGGAACAGGCGAATACCCTGAAGTTCGGTCGGGATAAACAATTCCTCGGAACGTGACACTCATGCTATCTTCTGCAAGGATTGCTATTTTCTGATCCAGGATGTCATTCATCGCGATCTGGAAGGGAAAGGTTACGGTTTGGTGTCCACGACCTTTGGTACGCTTCATGCCATCGAATGAATCCGTGAACAATTCCTGATCAAGGAGATCGACTGCATAATCGACCCGCTCGAAATCCAGCGCACTGGACCCGCGGTTATGAATGAGGATCTTGGCTTGAAACTTGACAACCTGAGGTGTAATCACGGTGGAGTTGAACTGACTAACCTGAACAGTCGGAGGTTTCACAACGGGTGGACCTTTCGAAGCACAACCGGCTATAAAAAAGAGTGAAACAATGGACCATACAATTATGTGTCTAGATTTCACCATAATAGTTTTCCTCATGATTGATAATACAATTATAAATCAGATGAGTGTGTAAATCAAAAAATAGGGGCAGGATTTTTGAAATAAGGATAGTATACAGCCACCTATTGCTTTTTAAAAAGCATAACTTTTCAAAGATCAGGTTGTTAATTGTTTAACATTCAACTCTATAGTTGTAGTGTTTATTTTATAAAAAGTTCTGTATATAATATTAATGTTCTTCAAAAATGTATAAAATAATATTTTTCTACACTTATTAAAGGGCGGAATGTAAAATTGAACTAACTAATTGTTAAGCCACCATCTACTATTAAATTATGTCCAGTTATATATGAAGCCTCATCAGAAGCAAGGAACAAAACTGCATACGCTACATCTTCAGGCTTTGCTATTCTTTTAATAGGAACAGCCTTAATCCAATATTCTCTAAATTCTTTACTCTTTAAAGCATCAGCGATCATAGCTGTTTCGGTAGGGCCAGGAGAAATAGCATTTACCCTAATATTGTATTTCGCATTATCAACTGCTAAAGCACGTGTGACCGCATTGATTCCTCCTTTAGATGCAGAATAAATATCAGCTCCACAACCAATAACACTGTGAATAGAGGAGCAATTAATAATAGTACCACCACCATTTTTAATCATATGTGGAATAGTGTATTTACACGTTAAAAAGACACTTTTTAAATTAATGGCAAGAACAGAATCCCAGTCCTCTTCAGGAGTATCAATAACCGATCCCATAAAATATTTTGAAGAATAACCTACTCCTGCATTGTTAAATAGAATATCAATCTTTCCATAGTTTTCAGTTGTTTTATTAATCATCGTTTTAACCTGTTTTGAGATCGATACATCTGTGTGTACATAAATTGCATCTCCTCCAGATCTCTTGATTATTGTTACTGTTTCCTCTATGTCATCTTTCCTTATTCCGTTTACAACAACCTTTGCTCCTTCTCTAGCGAATAGAATGGCGGTTGCTCTACCAATCCCACTTCCTGCTCCTGTAATAATTGCAACTTTATCTTTGAGACGCATGGTAATCACTCCTTGTACAAATTTTTAAACAGTAAGTTATAACTATTTTAATATCAAGTTAATAGATTAAAGTTATAAAAACTTGACAAATAATATATCTCATGTAATATGTTAATTGAATTGAATAATGCATTTTTGTTATGAAACCGTCTAAACTTATAAAAATAGCAGATCAAAATCTCCAAAATAAAATTAATTGTTCAATAGTATTTAATTACCTGCGAAAGCATTGATATACATCCAGAGCAGAGATATCAAAAGGCCTCAATATTAGTGCTCCAACATTATTAAGAATTGTAGAGAAACTTATTAAAGATGGTTATATAATAAAGTCAGGAGAGATAAAAACCGGGAGTGGTAAAAAAGCAACATGACACAAGCTAAACTCAGATAAAGGATATGAGATCAGTGTAGCTTTGAAAAGAAAGATAAATAATCGCTTTTACTAATTTGAGTGATGAAATAATTAAAAAATATCAGAGTCGAAAGTTCAATTGTATTTTTCACTAGAGAGAATATTCAATATAACATGAGAGGAGGTACTATTTATGGCTACAAAGAAAACATTTTTTGAACTGTGTATTGAATTTTTGGATAAGATTGAAAAAGAACAAGCGGATAATTTCAAGAAAGCGGGTAAAGCAATGGGAGATGCAATAATAGCTGATAAATTAGTACACGCAATCGGTACTGGAGGACACACGCATCTTCCTGCATATGACCTATTTTATCGTGCCGGTGGACTTGCTGCTGTAAATTTTATACCTTCTATCGGTGCTCTCTATGGTGCTGTTGGGGCAACTCATGGAATGAGGATTGAACGAACACCTGGTTACATGAACAGAGTTATTGACTATTACAGAGTTGAAAAAGGTGATGTGGCTATTATTTTCAATAATATAGGTGTAAATGCTGCAACTATCGATGCTGCACTTGAATGTAAAAAAAGAGGGGCATATACGATAGGTGTTGCAGGTACTCCTTGGATGAAAGAGATCCCCAAAGATCACTACACGCGACATCCTAGTAGAAAAAATCTAATGGACATAGTTGATCTTTTTATTGATGATTACAACCCGATTGGTGATAGTGTTATTGAAATTGATGGATTTGATAGACCATTCGCTCCGATATCTGGAGTAACTGATGCCTTTATTGTCAGGAGAATGGAAATAGAAGCGGTCAAATACATGGTCAGTAAAGGATTTGAACCGCCTGTATATATGAGTGCTAATCGTGTTGGCGGTGATGAAGCAAATGAAAAATTAATCGATAAATACTTTTACAGGATAAAACTTCTTTGATATGAGTGCTAATTTAAAAAAGTTTTTTTAACTAAAAAAATGTTTAAGGAGGAAAAAATGTAAAATAAATTAAAATTTATTTCAAAACTCATTCTAGTTTTTGTACTTTAAAAAAAATTTTTCAATTAAAAAATAAGACAAAGGAGGAAAAAATGTTAAAGAAATTACTATTTATTTCAACAATCATCCTAGTTTTTACACTTTCTGCCGGAATGCTGATGGCAGGTGGAAAGAAGGAAGAAGCAGTGGAGGTTGAAGAGGTGCCTGTTGAAATTACCTTCTGGCACCATGAAGCCCCTGCACACAGGGTCGCTGCTTTCCAAAAGGTAATAGACCTTTTTGAGGCTGAGAATCCAAATATCACGGTCAAGCAGGAAGTAGTTATGTGGGGTGATGCGTGGGTAAAATCGTTGTCAGCCCTTGAGGCTGGAACCCTACCTGAGTTCCAATTTGCGATTCCTGATTTAACACTTACAATGTATAAGGCTGAGGCTCTTGCTCCGGTAACAGATCTGGTGAATGAAATGGACGCTAAGTATAAAATTTTTCCTAATCAGAAAAATATGTACTATCATAAGGGAGAATACTGGGGGCTTCCCATATTCACTATGATTATGTTAATGACATATAGGCCCAGCTTTCTTGAAGAATATGGAGGAGTATCAGAACCGCCTGACACTTGGGACGAAACACTCGAACTTGCCCGGAAGATTACTGAAAATTCTGATGAGGAAGTTTATGGGTTCGGGATTGGAGGTGCAAAGAACCTGATGACGGATGAACAGGCCTTCGTACTCCTTGCAAGCGCAGGCGCCAGGTTCTTTGATGAGGATGGAAACGTTACCTTCAATAATCCCAAAACCATTAAGGCTCTAAGAATGTACAGTGAGCTTATTAAATATGCGCCACCCGGTGCTGAGGCATGGTCTTGGGGGGAGATAGAATTGAATTTTGCTGCCGGAACCCTTGCAATGTCTCCCTATTTTCCAGCCATTCAGAAAAGATTTCATGAAGAGTTTGACAGCAGTGATTATGCTGCTGCTCATGTTCCTCGTTTCAAAGGAAGAAGTGAAAGAGGTACGATTACCTATCCTAATGAAATACACATCTACAAGCAGACATTGAAGGACAATACAAAATTAGAGGCAGCAAAGGACTTTGTGAGATTTATGATGAGACCAGAGATAAACGCTATACTTACCTCAGGCCAAGAACCTGGTGGTTTTCTCCCATGTACTGAAGCGGCTGCAGAAGCACCAGAATACTGGGATAATCCTGTTGTTAAAAGATTCGAAAATATTCATAGAGTTTCTATTGAGTCTCTACAAGAGTACGCTACTTTGTATGGTTTTGAGTATGGCAAATGGGTGAATATTGGTATTGGAGATATAACCGGTGCTGATGTACTTGCAGAAGTTGTGAATAAAATTGTAAGTGGTCAGATGTCAGTAGAGGATGCTGTAGCGTGGGGACATAGTGAAATGGAGAAATATTCAATTCCTGCCAAGTAAAAAAATTCAAATGTCGCTGGCGGATTATAAAGTCCGCCAGTGATTTTAATTTAAAGATAATAAGAGTCTCTTATGAGATTATACCTGCGGAGGGAACGTACAAGTTATTTCTTAATGATTCCTGTTCTGCTTTTAATCATCGTTATATTTGCCTATCCCTTTATAAGGACATTTATTCTAGGTTTTTTTAAAATTTCTTTTGGAGCATCTGAAACACAGTATGTTGGCCTTAACAACTTTAAGGATATTATTCGCAATCAGACATACTGGAAGGCATTAACTAATAGTTTGTACTGGACATTCGGTAACATATTAGTTCAGCTTTCTATTCCATTGTTTATAGCAATATTGCTAAACAAAAGGATCAGGGGTATTAATTTTGCCCGGGCTATAATTATGATTCCCTGGGTTGTTCCGGCTGTTACAATTGCAATTTGTATGCGATGGATGTTACTGCCAAAAATAGGGATAATCAATGAGATGCTTGAATCTTTGAATATTCTGAAAAATCAGATTCATTTTCTAGGGCATAGATTTACTGCTATGCCAACCCTTATATTACTTAATTCATGGAAGTTCCTACCTTTTGGCACCTTGATGATTTTAGCTGCATTACAAACTATTCCAGATGAGACATATGAAGCAGCAGAAGTAGATGGGGCCAGTGGATATCAAAAATTTAGATATATTACATTACCACTCATAGGTTCTATGATCTGGTTTGTCGGCTTTCTTGCATTCTCCTGGAATTTCAATACCTTTGATCTTATCTGGCTTACTACCCAGGGAGGACCAGGCACAATAACCCAAACATTACCGGTATTAATTTATCGCACTGCATTTAAAACATTCCGGTTGGGAGAAGCTTCAGCTATGTCAGTTACTGTTGCGATTTTATTAGTAGTAATTGGAGTATTTTATTTTAAATATCTGACACCCAAAGAATAGAAGGTCGTATATGACAAGTAGAGAAAGGCTTCAATTAGCAATTGAGAAAGGTATTCCAGATCGAGTTCCCTGTGATTTGGGAAGCAGTATAACGGGAATAACTCGAGCAGCTTTTGTGAGTCTTTGTAATTATCTTTCTTTAAAAGAAGACCTTCATGTGATTGTAAAACCCCTTCAGTCAGTGGAAATTCCAGAAAGAATTCTTAAATCACTAGGAATAGATACCAGATATATTCGACCATATTTTAAAATTGATAACGGTTTAGAGGAAGAATACGAAGATGAATGGGGTATATTAAGAAGGTTGAGTTCCAATGGCTACTATTATGATATAGTTAATTATCCACTCAAAGAAGGAACTGTCCGTGAACTGGAAAGATTCGATTGGCCAGATCCATTAAAAAATGAGATTTACAAAGGCTTAAGAGAACAGGCAAAAAGGTTATATTGTGAAACGGAATATGCAATTATTGGTGACCCATTAGTACCGGCACTATTTGAGCCAGCATGGTATTTAAGGGGCATGGAAAACTTCTTAATAGATCTTATTGATAACAAAAAGTTTGCTGAATGTCTCCTCGATACACTCCTGGAATATCAGATACAATTCTTTAAACGATTTCTTGAAGAAATCGGGGATTATATTCAAGTAATAATGTTTGGTGATGATCTGGGTACGCAAAATTCTCCCCTCCTTTCACCCAAGCTCTTTAGAGAGATGATTAAGCCACGTTATAGAAAATTATTTTCATTTATAAAGCAATGTACAAAAGCAAGGATTTTTCTTCATTCCTGTGGTGCTGTAGAACCTTTAATACCTGATCTGATAGAAGCCGGAATAGATATTCTACACCCTGTTCAGCCAGCGGCACGAGGAATGAATCATCAAATACTCAAAACCAGATATGGAGAAATTCTATGTTTTTGGGGAGGTATTGATATTCAGAAAGCATTAATCGGTTCAATCAGCGATATTAAAAAGGAAGTGAATACTAGGATTCGTATTTTAGGCCAAGGAGGTGGCTATGTACTGGCACCTGCCCACAATATTCAACCCGATACACCCCCAGAGAATATTATAGAGCTTTATCGCTGTTCAAAGGAAGAAGGAAATACAGATGAAAGGCTTTAAATGCAATGTATGTTTCTAAAGGGATAAGAAAAATAATCACCATAATATCTATTGTAATTATTCTCATTTTGATATTATGGCCATTTTTTTACATATATGTTTCTTCGTTTAAGCCGTTAAAGGAAATCATGACCAGGGCAAAATTTTTCCCAAAAAATCCCACAATTAGAAATTATCGAACACTAATTATTGCTCGCACTCCTGTTCGAAATTTCCCAAGAATTCTTGCTAATACTTTAGTTGTTTCTTCAGTTACGGCAGCATTATCCATTGCAGTATCTTCCATATGTGCCTATGGTATTTCACGCAACAGGAGGTTGAAGCGGGGGTTAGTATCTCGATTGATGCTTTTTATATATGTTTTTCCAACAATCATACTTTTAATTCCGATTTATAAGATGTTTACAATGTTTGGTCTATGGAACAGCTTTTTAGGATTAATTATCATTTATGTGGCTCTTGTTGCGCCTTTTTGCACCTGGCTACTCGTATCATTTTTTGAAACAATACCAAGGGAATTAGAAGAATCAGCACAAATCGACGGGGCAAGCGGAATTAAAACATTTACCAGAATAGTTATACCGCTCGCTTTTCCAGGCATAATAACTGTAGGAGCATACTCCTTTATAACTGCATGGGGAGAATATATGTTTGCGCTTGTAATGATTAGCGAGAACATCAAAAAAACTGCAGCGTTAGGGCTAGCCACTTTTACAGCTGAGCAATACATTGAGTGGGGACCATTACTGGCTGGATCTATTTTAATAATGATACCAGTATTCATATTGTTTTTACCAGTATCGAAATTTTTCATCAAAGGATTTACAGCAGGAGCAGTTAAAGGATAGTATTATAAGTTTATGGGGGTGAGATGATGAAAAATAAAAGAATATTATTTCTAATATTAAGTATTGCTTTGATATCAGGATTAAATAATTTAGCATTTTCTGATGTTAAGATAAATATAAAAGAAGGAGTGTATGTTCTTCCAGTTGCTGAATTAGCGAGCACAAAAACATATCCAGAAATTATAGAATTAGAGAACGAATTGATTAAAATTCAGCTTTTACCAAATAGGGGCAGAGTAATTGCAAGCTATGCACTTAAATCGAAAAATTGGGGATTCTTCTTCACTGACTTTGAACCCGAACCAATGATTCTTCCAGGTGGTTTACACAGTGTTGAGTTTGGTGGATACTATTTTTCTCTGCCATGGAATACCCGTGATCGGCAGCCTTATGATCTCTTATTTGAAGTCAAGCAATCAGGTACAAATATTTCTGAAGTATATATGTCGGGAAAGGATATGTTTAAAAGAACTCTGACTGAATGCTGGATACGGGTAAGATCTGCAAGTCCGGTAGTCGAATTAGAGGTAAAGGTAACAAATACTTCAAGTAAGAAACCGAAGGAGATTGACTTTAAAGATTATGCGGTTTTTTCAGTAAATCATTTGAGTATAAAAGGAAATACTATGCTACTACCTGTCGAGTCGGTAAAAATTAAACAAAGTAAAGATAACTGGCTTGGTAATGAAGGAGGCACAGTTAAATGGACTGTTAATAAAAGCAACTGGAAAAATATTGAGAAATTTTTCCATATCCATACTGTAGAAAATCTGACAGTTCCCTGTACAGGTGCATTTTATCCTGATATAAGTTCTGCATTTGTAAAATTTTGGGAACCGGCGTCATTTTTTACCAAAGTAGAAGTCTGGTCCTGGGGAAAAAACTACAAAATGGAAGAGGGAGCAGATGCCTATTTTATGGTTTCAAGCACTACTGATAAGCTCACGCTCCAGCCAAAGGAATATGTTTGTTTTAAAGTTTTTATTACTGCATTGGAAGATGTTGGAGAAAAAGATACAATAGATATCCTCTATAAAAAGGCAAAATCATACCTTCAATAAATTTTTGTTTTTAGAATGTCATTTAGATAATTTCTTCCCAAAAAACAATAAATAACTAATAAATATATACTTGTAATAAGAATGGAGGAGAAAGTATGATTGGGGATAATAAAAAAGTTTTGGGGGTTGGAGCTCACCCGGATGATGTAGAGTTCATGTGTTCTGGCACTCTCAAACTTCTGAAAGAAAAGGGTTATGATATCCTTATAGCTGTCATTGCCAATGGGGACTGTGGTTCTATGGTTGAGTCTTCGGAGAGTATTACGATGATCAGGAGGCAGGAGGCAATTAATGCTGCAAAACTATTAAATGCGAAGTTTTATCCTTTAGGAGAACGTGATCTCAGGATAGAAATTAACGATCGTACAAAGATGAAGATCACTGAATATATCAGAATGGTTGATCCTATTGTTGTATTTACCCATCCTCATGAGGACTATATGATAGATCACGAGATGACAAGCAGGATTGTGAAAATTGCCTGTTTTGCTGCACCTGTACCAAACTACTATACATATTCTGTTATGCCTGCTCCAAGAACGAAACAAATTCCTTATCTCTACTATTGGTCTCCACTGGTTGGCAGAGATATCTATGGTAATTTTGTGGATCAGTCTGTTTATGTAAATATATCAGATGTGATAGATTTTAAAGCGAAGATGCTTGCATGCCATAAAAGTCAAAGGGATTGGCTTATGAAACAGCATGGAATGGATAAATACATTGAAGTTATGAAAAGTACAGCAAAACTCTATGGTAAAAGAGCGGGCTTTCCTTATGCAGAAGGCTTTAAACAGCACCTAGGAAATGCCTATCCTCAGGATAATATCCTTAAGGAAATACTCGGTGATATTGTGAAAGAGAGAAGCTAATTTATTTTAATAAATTTTTAGAATAAACCCCTGAAATTGGACACTTGGTTAGTTATAGCAGACAAGGGCTCAGAGTTTTGTTTTTAGTTTTTTTCCAAAAATTCATAATCCAAATTTTTCCGTAGGTATGTAATCAATCGTTAAAGGTTCAATAAATCATTCAATGGCAATCTTCATTAAAATGTAATATTTCCTACAGCTTCCAGCCGTATATCTTTAACAATTTCGAAACTGCTTAAAACCGCAACATTAGGTATGATGCTTTTTACTATATTATAGAATATAGCTCTAATTTCAGGTGAAGTAAGGAATACAGGCTTTAGATCTTTTTCTCTTATCCTTTTAACTTCATCTGTTATCCTGTTCAGAAGCTTTTTCTGTTCTCCAGGTTCCATTGCAAATCTTTTTCCTCTCTCAGTAGTAATAATGGAATTTCGAATTTCTTCTTCAACCTCTTTTGAAACTGTAATGACAGGAATCTTTTTTTCTTGATCCGAAAATTGCTGGCAGATCTGTCTCGAAAGTGCCTGACGTACGAGTTCAATGAGTTCATCAGGATCCTTTGCCGATGGAAAATAATCCGCAATTGTTTCCATTATTGTGACATGATCCCTAATGGAAACACCCTCTCGAAGTAATCCTTTTAAGACTTTCTGGATATCACCTATGATGGCACCTGATTTTTTCACCTCATCAACAACAGTAGGATAATCTGCACTCATAGAATTTATCAATGCCTGTACATCTTGTCTCCCCAGCACTTCGCTGGCATAGGTTTTGATAATCTCTGTCAGGTGGGTTGCAATTACAGAAGGAGCATCTACAACAGTATATCCAAGTTTTTCTGCCCTTTCCCTGTCTGCTCCATCTATCCAGAAAGCAGGAAGACCAAATGCAGGTTCCACTGTCTCCTCACCCTCAATTTTTTCTTTTATACTTCCAGGATTCATTGCAAGATATTTTTCTATTCGAATAGTCCCTTTTCCAACCTCTACCCCTTTTATCTTTATTGAATACATATTGGGTTCTAATCTCATATTATCTCTGATGCGGATTGGGGGAAATATCAGTCCAAGTTCTATAGCGCTCTGCCTTCTGATCATAGTAACTCGTTCAAGAAGATCACCGCCCTGATCCGGATCCACAAGAGGAATGAGATTGTAGCCTATTTCGAAAACGATGGGGTCAATTCGGAGCAAACCAAATACGCTTTCCGGCTCTTTCATAATCTCCCCCTTTTCTTTTTTTAACCCTGGTTTGATTTCTTCCTTTTCTTTCTTACCTCTTCTCAAGTAAAAACCAAGGACTGCGAGAATTCCCCCAATAACAATGAGCGGTATTTTTGGAAACCCAGGCAGAATTGACAGAAAGAAGAGAAAACCCGCTGCAATCCACAGGATTCTTGGCTGAGTGAGTAGCTGTGACGTAAGCTCTGTACCAAGGTCGTCCATTGACGCCACCCTTGTGTAGATTAAAATCAAGAATCATTAGAATCTTTAAAAATTGTGATTTGTAAAACGCTGCAGGTAACTATTTACAGCCTTTATTCCAACCCGGGGAAAAGAAAGAAACAATAAATGACCTATATATTTTCTTTGACTCTTTGCAACCACTTGCTTGTGTTTGGTTAGAGTCCTTCGGACTCTACCTACTACAACCGTATCAATTAAATAGCACGCTTCTCTTGTGCTGAGTAGTGAAATGGAAATAACGCATAACCATCAAGATTCCCGACTTTCCTTCGGAAAGTTTTCCTTTTCTCCCCCAAATAAGAAGGAGAATAAGATAACGAAATTTCATGGGATCAATCGGCACAAGAAATATTTTACCATATCCATACTAAACCGTAAAGGGGAAGAAGTTGAAAGGCATTTGGGTTGTTTGGATTTAAAATATATTAGGCCGACAGTGGTCACTCATTTTCAATGAGATATTTTAACAATCAATTCACAACTCGATTATGCAGCCGCAGGTATATCATATATTTGGTATGTAAACTCCTTTTAAGCCTATAACCATTCTGTCTCGTTCTCTTGTAAAATCCTCTGTACATACCTATCATACTCAAGCGGTTGTTTTCATCGCTTTAACTCAAAAGTACATTATGAGAGGCCTAACCGTGGGTGCAAGCAAGGGCTAGTGGTTATACTACTGTTGTTTTATTGTTTGGATTATTTACGAAGGGATAGCATACTATGTATATGAAAGGTTTTAAAAAAAAGAATCCTTCGAGCCAAGATGTTGCTAATCTTGGGGGTGTATCGAGGACGACGGTCTCTGCTTATATAAATAAGACTAGATTTGTGTCTGAAGAATTGGGTAATTAGCGACATCTTATTGGTTCCCTGTACACTGAAAAATCGCAAATTGATAGAACCTATTTATAAAAGTGGCACACCAATTGTTAAAATTACTCATCGGTACTTGTAGTTAAAAACTCTGAGACCACGGCACCTTCATTATTATTGGGAATAAATGCATCCACATAAGGAAGCACCATTTCAAATTGCTCCAAATAAGTGCAGGTACCGTCTATCCTCCTGAGGTCACCCTGTGAGATATTCTAATTTCATTTTCAATATTTTTGCCACCCTTTCTATCACGCTGCTGATCTCTTCATGAACCAAACCGAAATGGTGGCATATCCCTACCTCAACAATGCGGTTAAAGTAGTGATTGAGGGTGACATTTGGTTTAAAGACGGTATGCTCATAGTGAATCTCAAATGGTGGCAAATCAACAGATTCACCACGAGCAAGCCTCATCTCGTACCCGGATTCACACCTGAATAGGGTTAGTAGATTTATAGGACCGGGGTTTGTGATAAACTCAGGTACTACTCCATTATAGGGAGCTCCTGAAATTTTACCAAAATCTATATATTGAGTGTTTCTCAGTTTGGGACGGGTTCCTTTCTTTGCCATGGTGAAACCTGCAGATCCTCCTTCATGCCCGCCAAGCACCCAATTCTTTTCTTCATCAAACATCAAATTCTCCCAGAAGTGAACCGGCTTCCCACATATCTCCTTTATCATTAATCCTGCTACAGCCACGGATAAGTCGCCTTCGGTTGTTACTACTATTCCTCTATCTATTAGCCTTGCCATCCCAACACACGGAATCATTCCGCACATGGGTATAAGGCCGGGACCCGTGTCAATTGCAAGTGCATCAAGCTGATTCTCTTCGACCAGCCTTTCTAAAGCAATTGACTGCCGTGCTGCAAGTGAAACTTCCTCCCTGGGAGGTTCTACAACATCATACTTTTTATAAAGTTCTTCTGTGAGATTCTCTGCCTCCTTGTCTGTAACTTTTTCCATTTTCTCCAGGAGCTCCTTTATATAAAGGTAACATAATCTTATACCGGTTTGGCCCATCATTCTGGACTCATCTGGAAACGTGTCATACATGGGTGATGCTGCGCTCCGATGAGGTAAAAAACCGATTAATTTGCCCTGTAGATTTTTTACACACTTTGCTGCCTTTGCATAGTCGATAATTTCAGAAATAGCACGATCATTTTCAATGTGTCCAAATACAAAGCCAAGATTGAAATCTGGCCAGAGTCTTTTTAGGCTGCCGGGAAGCTGGGAGGCACTATTAACACCCCATGTTGTGCCTGCTTCAGTCAGCGTGAAATTGTCAGGAATATTGGCAAATCCCTGACTGAGGAACAATACGGGGAAAATTCCTTTTAATTCATTAATCAATGCGACACTCATTGCATCGTCCACATAGGTGGCATGATACATTAGTACCATATCCACGTCATTTTCAAAAAAGATCTTTCCAGCTTTTTTAGACTCGGCTTCATTCCCTACAAAAAATGGGTATACAACCTCACATTCTTTTTCTAAACGATTTTTTAATTTTAAGGCATCTTTTTTCAAAGCAACTGATAAGTCATCCATACCTGTTTCTATCCAATACTTCTCCATTCCGCCCATATAGAGACCGATTTTCGGCTTCCGTGTATCACCCATAACCACCCTCCTTGAATTATGTTTTACGATTGAATTCTACTACCACTCACATATTTAAAATGCAAGATCTTTTTTGGTAACATATGGTTGTGATAGTGACCATTTAGAACCTCATTTTCTTATTTCGATTAAAAAGATTAAGTATTTAATAATAATACTTGACTAGGAATGTAAAAAAGAGTAGTTTTGCAAATCTTTTGCAAAGGATAAAAATTTATTTTTTTGGAGGATTTAGTTACATGCCAGTAGGAAGAGTAAAGTGGTTTAACGAGCAGAAAGGTTTTGGGTTCATTAGTAGAGATGATGGTGATGATGTTTTTGTTCACTTCTCAGAGATCACGTCTGATGGCTTCAAAACATTAGCTGAAAATCAAGAGGTTTCTTTTGATATAAAGGAAGGACCTAAAGGTTTACAGGCTTCAAATGTAAAAGTTATTTAAATCGGCACGTAAAAGCCCCGATTTTTCGGGGCTTTTAATTTCTTTACACTGCTAGAATAAACGATAATTATTTATACGGATATCCCGATAATCAGATTAATATAAATCAACGAATTCACTATTGATTGTGGTGAGCATTCGCAATAGATTTTAATGAAAGTGTAAAACCGGGACATTTGTTAAAGCCATCCATTAATTTAGAGATCCTTCGAAGGATTTCGTCAATGTTAAGCACTTCTAAACGCGTCTCGATAAATTAACGGAGAAATCACGAATTAACGTAGACAATAGTCTTATTGTATCATAAATGTATTTTGAGAAAATCGTACGAATTAACTGACTACCATAAGCAATGGATAGAGATGAAGTAGTAGGGTCCGGGACAGGTGAAAACTCGCAATATTAGGAGAGAACATGAAAATACTGTTAATATCACCGGTTAAGAATCCTCTTATAAAAAAACCCAAGGGTATTATGATGCCCCAATTGGCATTAAATCTGCTAGAGGGGCTCACACCACCGGAACATCAAGTCACGACGATTGAGGAAGAAATCGAGGATATAGATCTTGAAGCCGAATGCGACCTGGTGGGGATAAGCTGCATGACTTCCAATGCACCTCGAGCGTATTATCTCGCAGATGAGTTTAAAAAAAGAGGAAAAACAGTCGTCCTGGGAGGTGTGCATCCTACAATTCTGCCGGACGAGGCCCTTGGGCACGCTGATTCGGTGGTTATCGGGGAAGCGGAAGGAGTCTGGGAACAATTACTTGAGGATTTTAAAGACGGCAGATTACAGAAAAAATACCATAAACCGTCTCCTTCCCTCGGGAATTATGTTCACATAAAACACAGAAAGGGTGTAAAAAAAAGACTTTTTGATGTTGTTCCGGTGATGACAACGCGAGGGTGTCCCTATAATTGTGATTTTTGTTGCGTGCATAATATTTTTGGAAAAAAGATACGTCACATTCCAATACAAAATGTTGTGCAGTATATCATCGATTCTGGTGGAAAAACATTTTTATTTCTCGATGATAACATCATTGGAGACCCAAAATATGCCAAGGAGCTATTTAGAGCAATAAAACCCCTGAACATCAAATGGGGCGGGCAGGCTTCAATATCTTTTGTGAATGAAACCGAATTAATGAGGTTGGCAGTAGAGAGCGGTTGCATCGGTTTATTTTTTGGTTTAGAAAGCGTATCGAAATCTCAGCTCCGCACGATGAGAAAATCATTCAAAGAAATCGAAAAGGTGGAAGAAGCGATAAAAAAAGTTAAAAGTTTTGGGATACATTTTCATGCTTCAATGATTTTTGGTTTTGATGACGATACAACGGATATTTTTCCTGAGACTCTTGATTTTCTGAACAAAAATAGAATCAGTTCAGCCTCATTGAACATGTTAACGCCGTATCCCGGCACCAGAATCTACCAAAGGCTCAGACAAGAAGGTCGAATTATTACAAACAACTGGAGATATTATGATCACAACACCGCTGTATTTCAGCCAAAAAATATGTCACCGTTGGAGCTGCAGATAGGAAGATTATGGGCCGTGAAGGAGTTTACAAAAATTTCTGCGACAATGGAACGTCTTGTTTATAATTTTTCTCATCCCTTAATTCAGCTGGGGATAAATCTGGGTTCAAAAAAGAGTATCAATAATGAAATAAAGAATTTGCCCTGGATTGCCACTCAACTCTATCAATCAGAATGGAATGCTATACGTGATAAAGAACATTTATCGTTTATAAGATTGAGCGGCCTAATCCCAAAAAGAATACGAAATCAAGTGCCGACTTCATAATGCAGGAATAATTGAACATGATGAAAAATTTGTTATTGCTACTGATAGACAGTGTTATTGTGGTGGTTGAGTTTACTGTTGCCGGAATAATCTTTCTCAAGGATTACAGTGTCAAGGTATGGCAGAATAATGTGATGAGAAGATGGGTATTGGAATTCATGGATTATATTAATACGGTATTTTGTCACTTTAAAAATTATCTTGAAAAACTTGAAACCAATATACAATACAGAATCTTGTATGAAAAAGTGACTAAACCTATGAAGGATTATTATAGAGAACTTAAAAAAAGGCGGATTTGATGAATGTCAAGGTACGCTCTTAATAGTTTAATTTTTATTTATTTTCCTAATTCCCGATGATCTTCTCCTATCCTTGAAGGACCTTCTCTCAATCCCAGACCTTCTGTCGATGCTTGAGCGCATGTCATACTCAACTTCATCTGCAGCCAATCTCCTTCTTTTACCGCTTCTCCTATCATTGCCTGATCTTCTGTTTTTTCCACCCCTTCTCTCGATCATTGTATACTCTACTCCAAAAAAATCTGTTTTTACTATAATGAGATTATTATTATAACATGATTAATAGAATTTTTTACAATACTTATTTTTTATTAAATCTATAAAAAACAACACAAATACTTGAGGTACAATAAGCAATATGTTCCGAACGCTCAATTTTAATGTGGGCCGCAATTGCTGGCTTTTATGTAGTGGGCGCGATTGCTGCCAAACTCGAAAGCGATCCGAAGGAGCCTGATCCCTCCTGTCACAGGAAAGAAAAGTTCCACCACTCAGAGTGCAGATACCAAGGCAGGATAATCCCTTGATGAAATTGCGTCTGCGCAAAAAAGCATGCCTTTCACTATTCATGGAGCCAGGCCGGCTATTCCACCGGTGAACCGCCTGCTATAGTGATCCCCCTCCTCAGGAGCAGTGAGCCGTCGAGCCGATACATATTAATAAGGGCTTTCAAGTGCCCGATGAGGGCATCTTTTTCTGCGATCCTACTATCCAGCAGGTCGCGCTGTGACTGGGCGACAAGGAGCGCGGTTGATCTGCCAACCTTGAACTTCTCTATTTCCGCCATGAGCTTTTTTTCTTGCAGGGATCGGCTTACGGCTGTTGCGTCGATTTGTTCCTTGGTACGGTACGCATCCACATATGCGGAGTGAACATCGAGCTCGATGAGTCTCTTGAGGTTGTCAAGAGCAGACTCCGCCTGCCTCGAAGTAAGTATTGCCCGCTCGTTCCTCGCACGCGATTGCCTGTTTCCGATGGGGTAGGAAAAGGTAAGCGATGCGTCGAGATCGAAACCGCCTTCCGTAATGCCGGACACCGCGCCCGAAAATGATTCCGAATATCCGGTTTTACCAAGGCTAATGAAAAGCTCTAGGTGCGGGAGAAGCCCGTTTTTCGTTTGCATTACCTCAAGTTCACCACGTTTTCGAGCGAGCAGTGCCTGATTAAAGTCCGGTCTCATGCGGAGGGCTGAATCGAGATGCACCTGGAGATCATCGATACCCACGGATGGAATCTCAGGCCTCTCACTCGGTACTATCTGGGTTTCCCAGAGATTGTCGACGGGAAAGTTGAGCAGGTGGAGGAGCTTAAGGCGCGCTTCCTCGAGCCGACTCTCCGCATCTAGGAGTGATTCCCGGCGAAGGGCTACCTCTGCTTGCGCAGCGACGAGCTCAATGGCGGGGATAGACCCCACAGAGACCCGCTCGCGTATTTCTACAAGCTGCTGTTCGGCGAGACGAAGGCCCTCGCGGTAGATATCGAGCTTGAGCTCTGCTGAGAAAAAGTCCCAGTAGGCAGTCTCCACTGAAGCGACGAACGCCTCAGTAAACCCCCGAAGCTCGAATTCTGAAGAGAAGCTGTCAAGCTCGGCTTTTCTGATCCTGGCGAGGTTTGCATCCCTCCGCCCACCTTTGAGAAGCTCCTGTGAGAGGTCGACGGAAACTCCAAGAGAGACCTCATCACCCGCTGAGATACTTACCTCGCTCCCCACATCTGTTCCGGTCGGGAAGGGAACCGAGACCCCTGCACTTGCTGAACCTTCCCCCGAATCGTTTGTACTGGACGTGCTTCCTCCGGTGGAGTATGAGATGTCTCCGGAGAGGAAGGGATCGAATACTCCTCGCTCTTCCTTTTCATACGTTTTGTCAATCGAGGTTTTAAGGCGCTCCACAGTGAGGGAGCTATTGTGCTCGAGAGCAAGCAGTACGGAGTCTTGCACGGTCAGGGTTAGGATATTCCCCTGGAGGAGTTGAGTTCCTTCTGGGTTGGAAACAGTCGCTCTACTTTCTGTAGGGAGATGCGCACGATACGCTTCTTTGCGCTCACTGTGCTTTCCGCCGATTAGAGTAAAACAGAGAAATAAGATAAGACATATGGAAATCAGCTTTTGTGCCGAAGTTTTGATCTTCATCTTCCCTAGGCCCTCCCTTCACTTTTCTTTTCGAATAGATAGTATACTGTAGGAATGAGCACGAGGGTAATAAGGGAGGAACTTAGGAGCCCTCCAATTACTGCCCGTGCAAGGGGAGCCTGCGCCTCTCCACCTTCCCCTAACCCGAAAGCCAAGGGGGTGAGGGCGGATGCGGTGGTAATGGTGGTCATTAGTATGGGTCTGAGCCTTCTCCTACCAGCTTCTACGATCGCCTCTTTGAGACCCATACCATCCCTTCTCCTCAGTAGGTTTATGTGATCCACAAGTATAATGGCATTATTGACGACTATCCCACCGAGCATGAGTGCCCCGATGCCGGATTGTATATTGAAGGAGGTTCCAGTGAGGAAGAGCATGAGCACCACGCCGATAACGGCAAAGGGGACGGAAAACATTACCACCAGGGGGTAACGGAGTGATTCGTAGAGACTCGCCATGACCATGTACACGAGAATGAGGGCAAGGGCAACGCTTAGGGCAAGCTCTCTAAAGGCCCGTTGCTGTTCAGCGTAATCCCCCCCGAAGAGGATGCTGAACCCTTCGGGAAGTGGAAGCGCCGAGATACGTTCCCTGATCTCGCCCGTGACCGCTCCCATGTCCCTTCCCCTAATCTGAGCGTAGATGTACAGTACCCTTTCCTGGTTCTTCCGTTCAATGCTCACGGGGCCTGTTCGTGGCGAAACCTGTACAACGTTACGTATCACTACAGGGAATCCATTGACGTTCCTGACCGGAAGGTCGAGTATCTCTTCCATGCTCATCTGCTCCGCCTCCTTGAGCTTCACAAGGATGCTGTACTCACTTCCTCCATCCCGGAGACTTCCCGCAAGAGTTCCAGAGAGGGTGGTCTGAAGTGTATTCGAAATCTGGGAAATAGTGAGATTAAGGTCTGAAGCCCGCACGCGATCCACGAGGACATGGTCCTCGGGTGCTCCTGTTTCTCTGGAGAGCCTTGCGTCCGCCACCCCCTCGACTTCCTCTGCGATGTTCTTTATCTGTTCTGCGATATGGTATGCCTGCTCCAGGTCGTATCCTCTGATCTCGATCTGGATCTGTTCTGTGTCGCTGCTCCCCAGGCGAAAGAGGAAGAATCCACCACCTGTCCTCACACGGACCTTCAGCCCCGGAATACCCATGCTCCTCCGCTGGAGGTCATTAGCGATCTCAATATCCGAGCGTTTTCTCAGCCCTCGCGGTTTTAGCCTGATCCAGAGCTGCCCAGTGTTGGTGCTGCGACCGCCCCATCCACCGCCTCCGATGCTGGTGATTATACTTTGCGCTTCCGGGACTGCGGTGCGCACGATCGGCTCCAGTACTCTGAAGGCTTCGTCCGTCACGGAGAGCTTCGTTCCGATGTCCATCTCACCGCTAATGCGTACCTCTCCTTCGTCAGTGACCGGCATGAGCTCCACTCCTACAAAAGGAGCGAGAGCGAGGCTTACAGCGAGAATGAGAATGGACAAGAGAACGACCGTCCGGGGGTGCTCTAGGGTCGAGCTGAGGAAAAACCCATAGCGTTCCTGGAGGCGTGTATGGAAGGGCCTGCCTGATCCACGCTCTGAGGAGATCCCTTCGCCTTCATGCAGACTACCCCGGTGGCCGGCGTCTCTCCTGTCAGCATTACTTACGTGAGTGGAGGGAGCCACCCTCGCGAGAAGCTTTGATGCAAGCATCGGAATGAGAGTAAGAGCTACGAGAAGTGAGCAGGCGAGGGCGAAGCTTACCACCACGGCGAGCTGCTTGAACATCACGCCAGCGATGCCACGGACAAAGATGAACGGGATGAAGACAGCGAGGGTGGTGAATGTGCTCGCGATGATGGCTGAGGAGACCTCGCCGGTACCCTCCACAGAAGCATCTACCCGCCCCATGCCTGACTCTCGTAGCCTGTGGATATTCTCAATCACGACGATGGCGCTGTCCACAAGCATGCCGATCCCGAGAGCAAGCCCCCCGAGGGACATGATGTTTAGTGTATAGCCGGTGAAATATATGAGGGCAAAGGTAGAGATGATGGAGATGGGAATGGCCGTGGCGATGATCGCGGAGGAGGTGGCGCTCCTCAGGAAAAGGAGAAGCACGAGTATGGTGAAGAGACCTCCGAGTGCTGCTGCTGTGCCGACATTGCGAATGGAACGTCGAATGTACTCCGAGGAGTCCCTGAGTACCGTGATCCCCAGCTGGGGGATGTCGGTTCGTATCCGCTCGAGCTCCCGCGAAACCCCCTTTGCAACCTCAACGGTGTTCTTTCCCGACTGTTTGCTCACCGAGATGCGGATTCCTTGTTCACCGTTGATCCTCGCAATGGACCTCACCTTCTGCCAGGTATCTTCCACTACGGCTATCTGGTTGAGCCTGACGTTAGTGCCTTGTCGCACCGTGATGACGGTGTTTTCAAGCTCATCGAGGCTCCGGTACTCCCCCGGGACCCTCAAACCCACCTGATAGTTTCCGCGTTCGAACTGACCCACGGGGAGATCTACGTTTGCCGCCCTGATGCCCGACACTACCTGCTCCAGGGGAATATCGAGAGCCCTGAGACGGTCGGGAAGGATGTCTACATGGATTTCCCGCTCCCTTCCTCCCCACACATCCACGGCAGCCACACCCGGAATGCGCTCCAGGCGGTAGACAACCTGCTCGTCCACAATCCTACGGAGAGAAACGAGGTCGAGTGGACCGGAGACTCCGATGATCATGATTGGAAAGTTCGCGGGGTTGAACTTCCACAGCCGTGGACGATCGACATCTTCGGGGAGAGAGGAAAGAACACGGTCGAGACGCTCCCGCACCTCATCTGCAGCCTCCTCCAGGTTAGAACCCCAGGCAAAGGAAAGCAACACCCTGCTTGACCCCTCCCTCGACACGGAGGAGATCTCTTCGATGCCGGGCACCGCACTCATCGCTTCTTCCAACGGTCGGGTAATGAGCTGCTCGATCACTTCAGGGCTCGCGCTCTGGTACGTTGTTGAGATGCTCAGGGTCGGGTAGCTTATATCGGGCATGAGATCCACGGGGAGCCGGACAAAGGCAATCAGACCAATGATTATTACGATAAGGGTCGCCATGAGGGTGAAGACCGGGCGCTTAACCGTGAAGCGTGCGGGGTTCATCTGCTCGTTCCTCCTGAAGCTTTCACATCACCCAGGGTACTGGCAGGCTGCACAGACTTAGTCCCCCCACCTTCTTCGCTCAGTATAACAGGGGATCCATCCTCGAGGAGATGGTGGCCGAGTATAACGACCATCCCGGAGAGGGGAGGATCGAGGATCTCGGCACGCCCTTCGTGGACGAGACCTACACGTACGGGAACGAAGCGAGCGCGCTGTCCATCGTCTTCGATGAGGAACAATCCCTGTTCTCCGTTTCTCTGAACGAGCGATGAGAGGGGAACGGACGGTGCGCCTTCCTTCCTAGAGAACTCGATTTTCACACGCACAAACATCCCTGGTTTGAGGAGCCTATCATGGTTTGGGACCTCAACTCTCACCTCCGCCTGTCGTGCCGCTTCTTTGAGGATCGGGGAGACCCTCGTCACCTTTGCCTCAAACTCGTTCCTGGGGAACAGATCGGTGGTTACAACCGCGCGCTGACCTTCATGTACACGGGGGTAATCCCTCTCTATCACCTGGATCACAGCCACGAGGGTGTCGATATCGAGCACTGAGACAATAGGTTCGTTCGCCCTGAGAAGCGCGCCTTCGTCTACAAAACGCTCTCCTATAACACGAATCTCCTCACCCCTGTTCCAGGTTGCCCGGATATTCGTGTAAGAGAGGCGGACCTTAGCAGCCTTGAGTGCCGCTTCCTTCTGCTTGATCTGTGCGAGGGAGACCCTGTGTCGTGCCTCGGATGCCCTAAATTCTGCTTCCACCCTGTCAAGCTCTGCCGCGGAAGCAATCTGCTTCTCAAAAAGAGTCTTTACACGTTCGTGCTCACGCTCCGCGAGGAGAAGCGCATTTTGGGAATCCTCGAGGCTCGCCTGCGCAACCTCAAGCTCTGCTTTTGCCTGTTCTACCTGTTGGACTACCTCTTCATCTTCCAGCTCCGCGATGAGCTCCCCCTTCCTCACCATATCTCCCACGTCTACGTAGAGCTTCTCGAGCTTCCCCCCGAGTTTGGGGGAGACGTCGAACTGGGCATTCGGTATAAGGGATCCTGAAAACTCTCCAATGTCCTGTAGCATGACCCGCGCCACGGGTGCAGCTACGACCGCTACTGGGACTTGAGCCCCCTGCCTCGCATAATCTTCTTTTTTCCCTGTCTTCCTGTAGAGCTGAAAGCCCAGTGCTCCGAGGAGCACCACAGCAAGAGCAACAAAAACGAATTTTTTCATTCCGCATTCCAACCTTTAAAAAATGAAAGAGGTGATCAGGCCTGATTGCATCGATTAGGCTTAATCGATATGATCGGGGTAACGCAATTTCATCGACGCAGTGAGATACGAAGCTTACGATCTCTTCAGACATATAGGAGACCATAGCTTTCGTACACGCTCATACGGTCGCACAGAAAAACCGATAATGCCTCTTCATTTTATCTGTTTTACTAGTTATCTATTTTACTAGGGCCGCGCGCTGTAGGCAAGGGAGTTTTTTAATTAAAAACTAGGAAGACGGTATAAGGCCTCATGGAAGATGCAGTGATTAATGTTAAATCGTGAGGCATAACCAGTGAACGTGTAAAATACTTTTTAGGAAAATTGGTTGTCATCTGGGAAGAAACGAAACTGTCTATCAGGATATTGCTTTTCATTTTATTCATTTTTTTGCTGAAATTGGATGTTCCCAAATACCCGGTATCTTACAACCACAGAACTTGCACCTGCTATTAACCACATTATTCTCCATTACGGCGAAGTGAATCCTGCGAACGAGTAGCTTGCCACATTTGGGACAGTAAGTGTTGTTTGCATCGTGTCCCGGGACGTTCCCAATATAGACGTATTTCAGTCCCACTTCCTGTGCAATCCCACTGGCCATCTCCAAGGTTTGAACAGGGGTGGAGGGAAGATGGTTCAGCTTGTAGTTAGGAAAGAACCTGGTGAAGTGCAGTGGGATGTTATCGCCAAGATTCTCCTTGATCCATTTGCACATCTTCTTTATTACCCCTGGGTCGTCGTTGAATGTGGGGACGAGGAGGTTCACGATTTCTAAGTAGACTCCCTCCTCCTTCACAATATTCAGTGAATTGAGCACAGGTTTAAGCTCTGCTGAGGATACATTTCGGTAAAACTCATCTGTAAAGCCCTTGAGGTCTATCTTCACCGCATCCATTACCTTAAGGACCTCCCTCAGAGGCTCGGGGTTTATGAAGCCATTTGAGACGATTGAGCTCATAAAACCCCTCTCCCTGGCAAGCTTCGAGATGGCGTACACATACTCGTAAAAAGCGATTGGTTCTGTGTAAGTAAAAGAGATGGATTTTGCCTCTTCCCTCTGCGCAAGCTCCACCACATCCTCCGGGGATAGATCATAACATCCACTTTCCTCTATCCTTGCCTGCGAGATTTGCCAATTCTGACAGTATTTACATCTGAAATTGCAGCCCACTGTTGCCAGAGCGAGGCGCTCATGGCCGGGGACAAAGTGGTATAGGGGAGCATTCTCAGGCCTGGTTATGTTGACGGTACAGGGCTTCCCGTAAACCAGGGTGTAAAGCTTCCCTCTTCTGTTCTCTTTATTCCGGCAGAAGCTCCTCCCCCCGTCCGGGATAACGCATAATCTGGGGCATAGCTCGCACTGAACGTACTCGTCTTTTAGCCTGCGGTAGAACATCGCCTCTTTTAAGGACATTTCTTTCCTTTCATTCGAATATAGCTTTCCACCTCTGTTTTCCCTTTTCCCGCAAATACCCCTCCCTCCTTCCGGGATTACACAACGGTTGAGACAACCTAAGCATTGAACGCCTCCACCCTCAAGCTTTACATAGTCCTCTCCCTCGGTAAGCTCGACTCCTTGGGCCATCAGCTCTGTCATCGAAGGCGTTGGCTTCCTATGAGCGTAGGAAAGGAAAGCTCTACCACCCAGGGCAAATATGCCAAGGCCGCCCATCCACTTTATGAAATCACGTCTGCTTATCCTCCTCATTTAGTACTCTTATCTTTACCACTGTTTTGTTTTTACAAACTTCTCCCCTAATGCACGATTCTGCTGTAGGAGCTCGGGAATGTTCAGGTCATAAGGACACTTTTCGACACACTCTCTGCATTCGTTACAGTCATCCACTTTCTCTACGGCTTCATCAAAGAATGAGAACGCGCCGTATCGATAAAGTTGATTCCCATCTCCATAATTTCTTTTACCAGCTTTACTCCCTCGCTCTTTGTGAGCCTCATTACAGGGATACCGCCAAAAGCTACTTTTGTGACCTTCAAACCTGTTTTGCCGAATGTAACTTTTTCAATCATAATCGCCTCTATATGGGTTATTTTGGAGTGCTTTTATCTGTCCACAATATATTGGGAATGGGTACTCTGTCAAGAGGAATACAGCCCTGGTAAAGAAGATGGATACACATATAGGTACCACACCCTAGGCATCATCTGGGTACGGACAGAGATTATATCACCTGTTAAATATATATGTTTCCTTAATAAGAATGCATGATATAATCAGCAAAAGTATTTACCCTTTAAGGAGGATAGGTATGAGAAAAAAAGTTGCTTCTTTTGATGCATTTGAGCAGACCATGGAGCAGATGGAGAAACATGGCCTTCTGCTTGTGTCAGGAGAAGAGGGGAATCCTATGGCAATCGGATGGGGCACTGTTGGAATTATCTGGGGGAAGCTGATGTTTATTGTGCTGGTTAGACCATCCCGGTACAGTTTTCATTTCATGGAAAGCACGCAGGAATTTACGGTGAATGTGCTCCCTGACAGCTATGGAGAAAAGATTGCCTTTTGCGGGTCAAAATCTGGAAGAGATATTAACAAAATCGAAGCGTGCGGCTTCACACTGGAGAAGGGAATCCTCATCAATGGTCCCTTTATCGGCGAGGCGTTCCTGCATTATGAGTGCAGGACGGTGCACAAAAACAATGTGATAAACGCAGACCTCGATAAGAGTATCGTCAATGAGTACTATCCAGAAGGGGATTTTCACCGTGTATACTTCGGTGAAATTCTCGGGGTGTACAGACGGTGATTAAGCATATTTGTGTAGGAGAATCAGCAGTTGCTACAATCCATGGCTGCCTCGAATGCACCGATGATTTTCTGTGGTGATGTTCCGGGCTATAGATTGTGCGTGGGTGCTATGATGAACCCTGCATCGAATGCATACACTTCGGTTGTCCGATGTAATTGTTCCAATCATTCCCCCACTGTTTATTCCCATTAGACCCATTTGCCTGTAACCGGCCTTTTCAAGGAAGGCCACACAGATCAACACGTCCGTGACTGAATGACAAAACCTTTTCCCGCGATATACTGTACATCTCCTATGCTCCGCTCATCAAGCTCTTTCAGAAGTACACAGCAATTAACTTGCTTATAAGCTTATTTTTTATAAAGTTATACATAAAAGCTATGTAAAAGGAAGACTATGAATAGGGGAAACTGGATTGTTCACTTGATCCTAGGGATCATTATTGCAGGGGCCTTTCTTGTAGGGATTGCAGTTGCGTCCTTCGTAATACTCCCTATTATCGCCATCCTCATCGTTGCCGTTCTCATATACTACTGGTTGAATAACAGGAGACGAAAAGAAAAAAAGGGTCCACCAGGGGAGAGAGAAGTGACTGTGAAGAGGTCCAGTTATTCCGTGCATGATGCGGAGGAAAAAGACTTGCCATAGTGACCAGAAGAAAAAGAAGAGAAAGCAAAGATAATACTCAGCTCTCCTCTTTGAACAGAATTACATCAGTTTCTGCCCTGTTTGATGTATAGTGCCGAGGAATTGAAACTCAAGCAAGAACAACGTGCAGAGGTACGGCTCTCATGAGAAGATCACTTGTTGAAGATTATAAATTTGACATGTTGATCAGGTATCTTAAAGGCTCGTAATCCCTACAGCATCCCTTCCAACTTTCTGCCGCGACAGATTAGCTCATCAGGTAACATCGATTCCCAGCTAGTAAAACTTAAAACAAACCATGCTACCCGTCACTTTTTTCCCTTTCATGCATCAAACTAAGTATAGAAACACTAACAATGGAAGGAGCAACCGGGCTGTTAAGAAGGAGGCTGTTTTGCTTCGAATCATTCTTCTTGGATTATTCAGCCTTCTTATCACTTGTTTATATGTATCTTGTGGTCGGCACACTGAAGAGATCGGCGGTGTCGGACATGTCGAGGGATATGAAGATCCTGTAAAAAACTGTACAGAATGCCATGGTAATGACTTGAGGGGTGATGATGATGCCCCATCATGTTTTACCTGAATACTGATGAAGGATCAGCGTATACAAGATATACAGGTTTTACAATCAGAGGGAGATAGGTATGATCAAAATGCAATGGCTGTAACACAAAGAGTGATTGATCAACAATCATTGCTGGTTGATGTTGTTACCGGAGCAACAAAATCGAGCAAACTGTATTGTATAACAATTTATAATGCTCTTACAGATGAAGAGATTGAAATACAGTAATGATACTTTCACTGAAAAACCACAACAAAAGCAAATGGAGTTTAAATGGGAATAGATAAAAAAGAAATAGGAAATGAGCTTCAGGCCGTTGAGTGCGCTCAATATATGGGCTGAAGAGCATCAGAATACTACTTAGTGACTCGAAAGGGAGAAGGATGGTTAGAAAGCAAAAAATAGCTATTGCGGCACTTCCGGTGCTCACCATCATGATGATAGGTGTCTATCAGGGGGCAAAACATTTCTTGGGGGCGGAGCTTGCGTGGTACACTGGTTTCTGGGTTTACTGGCCTGTGTGGTGTGTATTATATCCGTGGTGGATGCTTGGTTGGCGAAAGATAAGGGATCTGTTTCGGCATCAGGGGCTGAAAACATCAGGATGGGTTTTCATGGTCTTCCCTCCGATGATGGCTTTCATCGGATGCTTCCTTTTTGGACAGCAACAGCGAGCTGCATCTGGGATTATTGTGTATATACTCATGTCGTTTGCGAATGGCGTATTGGAGGAGATATTATGGCGAGGGGTTTATATAAATGTATTTCCTGACAACAAATTGTGGGGTTTTGCCTGGCCTACGGTATGGTTCGCACTGTGGCACTTTGCACCAGGATCAATTTCCCCGTTGACCGGAGTCTGGATACTCATGGCTGGTGCGGCGGTGTTCGGTGCCTGCTGGGGCTGGCTAGCAATGAAAACAGGATCGATCCGATGGTCTGTAATCTCTCACACGCTCAGTGGATTATTGTGGGTACTTCGTTGAGCCAGTACTTTCCTACTAACTATTCCTGAGATTGTGTGAAAGCTACTCTATAGTAACTCTCTTTTTTACATCCTTGACAGACCTG
>Ga0209636_10000589_pt1 | contig 36020 bp, 33 predicted proteins | sample DeeMarSWOR152_54_FD_187464 | JGI IMG/M metagenome (GOLD analysis project Ga0209636, IMG submission 187464) | Marine sediment microbial communities from White Oak River estuary, North Carolina - WOR-1-52-54 (SPAdes) (version 2) | ecosystem: Environmental > Aquatic > Marine > Intertidal zone >... | reverse complement strand
AGAAGGGATGGGTAAAAAATCGTAACAAAGGTGAGCCGGATGGAACAAGCAATAAAAGATCCAATTTTAAATAGGGGATTCAGTCCAAACAAGAACGATGAACCTATAAATGGCTTAACAAGGAAAGGAATCTTAGAGGCAATCCGAGAAAATGGAAAAAGAGGTATAAGTGTACCCGAATTGAAGTGGTTTACAGGAGCAGATATTTTCGTCATTTTAAAAGCTTTGAAACAACTGCAGAAGGCGAACCTGATTTCTGTCAGGAAAAGACATAGTGTGCACTGGTGTTATCTGCTCCATGAGGTGGCATAAAGGGGAAATCGAGGAGGCGACACTGATGGGTGACACTGTTAACGGTGCGAAGAAAGCAGATTCACACAAGCACATTGGTGAGGATGATGTTATTGGGGTACTAGGCGATGGAGTAACAGCTGCAATTCTGCACCACGTTGTAGAGACTGATGGATGCACAAAAGAGGATATCACCAAAATAAAGGCAGTTGTCAAAGAGACCCAATCGTTGTTAGGAGAACTGGAGAAGTGTGGATTAATCAAAATCAAAGGTGACACGGCAGAAGTGACAGAAAAGGGCAGAAAATTCCTTGAACATCTAAAAGAAATGTCGCTGGCACGAAAAGCCTTACCAGGTGATTAGATGGGCGATACACTCCTTCAACCTGTACAGAAACAAATCCTTGAACTTCTTGTGAAGCATAGAGATGGGTTAACTCTTGAGGAGATCTGTGAAACAGTGAACTTAAAAATCCCAAAAGATGAATTGAATACCATTCTTTGGGAATTAACGTCCTTGGGGTTTTTACACTCAACAGAATCAGGTGGTCAGAGAAAATGGTTCATCACGTACGAAGGGTTAACAGCAATAAGATCAGATTATCCGTGGCCATAATAGAAAGGTGATCCAATGGGCAAAATTTCTCAAAAAGAGAGAAAAAAAGGGTACTGCAAGGTTGCCGGGCAATTATGTGAGAATCCTTTCATGTACGTCGAAAAAATAGCCAAGAATGCAGAATTGGGTAGAAGAACAACCTCAAAATATTTAAAGAGCATGTACACAAAAAGTATTTTGGTTGGTCCCTGGATGTCTTTAAACCCTCATCCAGATTACAAGGAGTACGTGTATTTGATGAGATTTTCTGATCCTCCTCACGTTTTTGAAGGATTAAAGGGCTTTCCCCACGTGGTATACCATGGAATAGCATCAGGAGACTGGAATACCATGGTCATTACTGATAGACAGTTAGATTTCTCACAATTGGTGGGATTCGAATCTGTAGTGTACCAGGGAGTAAAGGGGCACGTGTACACGCCAAAGGTCAAATTTACCACATGGGATCAAAGTCTGAAAGAGATGTATGAACAGATAGAGAAGTTTACTCCTGGAGAACCTGAATGCCCAGAAATCCTGGTGCCACCACTGGAGTGGGGAGAAGATCAATGGAAGTTGTATCACGCCTTTAAAGTGAACGTAAGAAAAACAGTATCACCCTTACTACGGAATATCAACGTAAAATACGAAACATACCAAGAATGGATGAAAACCTTACAAGAACACTGTTCGATTCATACAGAATTTTATCCCAAAGGGTCTAAAACCTACGTGAACTACTGCTTTTTATTCTCTTCTGATTACAACCAATCAGTTATCTCATTATTTTCTTTAGTCCCCACTACCCCTGTCATCATGGAAGTGGGTGATCACTTGTTAGTATTTTTGAAGATCTCTCCAGATGTCACCAGAAATATGTTCTGTACCATTTACGACATGAAAACAAAGGAGATGATAAAGGAGTTCAGCTTTGCAGAGGTCATCTTTGACTATAAGTAGTTGAGAGGTTATACTCTGTAGGTTTTATTTCATTCCTGGGTTGTCAGAAAGTGTCTCAAATTGTACATGGGTCACAATATCAAAAAGGGTACAAAAGGGGTTTGTTACACGTGTAACAGAAAACCACTGACAGCACCTTTGAGACTTCACTGACCAGGATCACACCAGATCAGAAACATCTGAGATTCTGATATTCTTTAAAGATCATGGAATTAGTCTGTTTGAATACTTCACATTTGAAATTTATTCTTTCTGAATTACCAAGATTTAGGCAGTTTTGTTTTTTTAGATTATATTCGGTTTATATATCTTCTTTAGTGTTGTTATCTTCTTTCAAAAAATAATAAAAATTTTTCCCATTTCTATGGAACCAACAATTTCCATTCTTCCAATTAAAGTCTTCACCAAAAACCTCTTTACTGCATTTGGTATTTTTTTGTATTATATTTTTTATCTCATTTAGATATTCTTTTAGCTCATTCTCTGGAAATATGTCATTAAGTACAAAAACTTGGTATTTCTTTGTTTTTTCTCCAATTTCCTCTGCAGATACTCTTTTTTCAAATAACCATTTTCTTTCATCTGTAGGATACCCCTCACTATAGAGATAACCTACACGTCTCTAATGAACTTATGAATCTCCTTTGGTTCACAATTTCTCCTTTTATAACTGAATTGTTGTTGAAATGACAATTCACCTGAAATGTTACATGTGTAACATAATCGAGAGAAACACCAAGAGAGGGCAGTCCCTATTTCAATTCGTCAGCCAAGATATGGTTGATCAAAAAGCTTTAAATCAATCGGTTGTTTAGAGAGATATGCAACCCTTCATTATGATTGTTAGTCCGTTTTCTTCCACTTCACATTTTTGATTTATTCTTTCTGAATTACCAAGATTTAGGCAGCTTTGTATTTTTAAGTAATCTTCGTTGTTTATGTCTTCTTTAGTGTTGTTATCTTCTTTCAAAAAATAATAAAAATTTTCCTCATGTGCATAGAACCATATCTCCTTCCATGCAAAGGTTTCACCAACTTTTATCACACTCTTCATTTTTTGTTAATATATTTTTCATTCCATTTATGCATTTTTTCAGGTTTTTCTCAGAAAATATGTCCTTAAGTACAAAATATTGGTATTCCTTTGTTTTTTCTCCAATTTTCTCTGCAGATACTCTTCTTTCAATTATCAGGTTTTGACCTTTATTAATGTACAATGCACCTGCTACGCCCCTTATTTCGCATATTTTTTTTAGCATCATTTAGATACTCTTTGAGCCTATTCCCGGAGAATGTATCCTTAAATATAAGCTGCGCATAATTGCGTATTTTTTGTGGATTTTAACTTTATTTATGCATTTTTCAAATACCTGTTTTGAAGTTGGAAAGTAATGTGTTCATTTTCTTTGTTCTACAATTTCTTCAGCAGAAGATACCTCTGTAATTTCACATCTTTTCAAGGTCTCTCAGACTGACATGATCTGAAAATCCGATAATGACATGATCCAGAACTTCTATCTCCAATACCTTACCACACATGTAGAGCTCTCTCGTTAGGAGAAGATCCTGTTTAGAAGGAGTAGGATCTCCTGATGGATGGTTGTGTACCAAAATGATATATGCTGCACCTTCAGCAATTGCTGGTCGAAAAACATCCCTTGGGTGAACTAGAGCTTTATCCAAGGAACCCAAAGAAACCCTTTGATGACGGATCAACCTGTTCTTACCATCTAAAAGGAGAACCCTGAATTCCTCTTGTTTCAAAAACTTCATATGTGCAGCCACTAGCTTTACCACATCCTTTGCAGAAGCAATTTCTGGATGCATCTCTTTGCAGTACGAATTAATCCTTTTCATCAGTTCAAAGGCAGCTTTGATCTTACAGGCTTTCACAAATCCTATACCTTCAACCTGTGTCAACTGGTGAATTGAAGCAGAAAACAAGTCTATTAAATTCCCATCAAACGCCTTTAACAAATTTCTAGCAATCTCAGCAGCTGTACCTTTCTTGCATCCTGGAGAAATCAACACTTCCAGAAGCTCTTGAGAGTTTAGCTGTTGAGCTCTATAATGGATTAAGGCTGTTCGTACATCTTTCTTGCAGATCTCTAAGAGATCAGTAACTTTATATTCCTCATCACCAACATCTGTATTGGTGGAGGTGGTTTCTTTCGTCATCCAAATCACCTTCACCCCCAGCAGAGGTGTTAGTTTCCAGCTTATCCTCTGCTGGGTTATAAGTCCTTTTATCTGTTAGGCAGCTTAGACTACCTACATTATGTTAGATCCACCATATATAAATGTAATCAAAGAGCAGTGGAAAAATATTATCAAATTTCATGTATAGAAGCAGCAGTCTCCAAAATCATAGATAATAACAACAATTCAAACTATGATGCTTGAAAAAAGCCAGAAAAATGTTACACGTGTAACAAATGTGAGAGAAACACTAAGGATTTGGCAACTTCTGGGTACATGGAATTGTTGTAATCATGATATGAAGTACGAATTGCAGGATTATTTCCAGAATATTGGGGATCTTGCTTATGGTCCTACAACTTTCACCACAAATGAAATTTTCTAATCTCATCCCTTTTTTTCTTGCGAAAATATCGAATTTTATGAATTAATACTTTTCCAGAGCTCTAGGAAAAGGTTTATAAATAAATATGTAGAATATATATACTATCCACTAAAATGGGGGTGCAATAAAATGTTAGAAGGAAATACTGATGAAATCAGAATGAAAATACACTCACAGTTTGCAGAGCAGCACGAGTATTGGGAAAGCCGCCGTGGAAAGAACTGGATTGCCAAAATCACTAGGTTAGATACAACGTATGGGTACAAAAGGGAGTTTCTCAAATCAGTTAAGGTAGGCACAAAGAAAGTCTTTTACTTGGTGACAAAATGCAAATTGAAGATGAGATCCTGGAGATATTAGGTAAAAAAGGCACAATAAGTATACTTGAATTTCTAAATCAGCACAGCAAGGGACAGATATCAATATTTCACTCCATCTTCTAAAGAAAAATCAGATGAATAAGTAACTTCCACCAAAGTAAGTCAATTCTATCCCCGTGTTCAAGTTCAGTCAAAAGTTTCCTTGCATACTCATGGAAATCATTAATGCTAGAGTATTGTCTATGTGCCAACCCAATTAGATCACAAGATTCAATGAACTCATATGTGTTAAGACGATCAATATCGAATTTCATGCCTTCTACTTTCAAAATCCTTACTAATTCCTGGATTGCTCTTTCTCTTATTTGTAAGATCTCATCATTGTCAATTGCTATGAAAAAAAGAGCAACAAGAGCAATAGTTCTTTTTTTCTCTCCTTCATGTTCAAAAAAAGAGATATCAATATCTGAAGAGATAGCAGAATATATCCAATCAAAAGAATTCATATCCGGAGCCATCATCTCCACCTCCTCAGGCTTACGAATCCGAACAAGAAAAAGAACTTCTTCCTCTTTTACACCGGCATCTTTAATAGATAAAGCATTGGGAAATCGCTCCCCTGTTTGATTCTCCAGTTCATAATAGTATTCTATTTCTCCAATTGGCTCAGGTAGATGTACTTTAGACAGAAGACCTAACTGAGTGGCAAATATTCCTGCTAAAGTCTCACAAGAGATGTGGGGAGAAACATATGCACGAGCAGTTGTTCCATATATCCGCGAACGGCAATACACTGTGATGTCTCCCTTCCTTTTCTTTCGGCTGACAAGATTTGAGGGAAATGGAATACCAGGCTGGTATTCAATCAACACGGTCGGTGACCGATACTCTTGCCAGAGATACAAATGTTTGGCTAGAAGTTGCTCTATTTTAGCTTTGCCAACAAGTTTGAAGATCACATTAGAAGCATTGTATTTCTTCCGTAGGGTTTCAAAGAGTTGCTGAATGGTTTGGTACTCCTTGTCTGTAGGATCCAAAGCTATCAGCAAGTGATACTCTTTCCATTGTTTGACCATTGAAGAACGCTTTGATAAAGAAGTAGCAAAAGATTTATGGATTTGCTGAATTTGTGAACGTCTAATACGGCGCAGGAAGTATTTGCATTGAAACGCAACGATACCTTGAGGAAGTTCCCCAATGAAATCAATACCGCCATCTGGTGGAGATAGTCTATTCACTTCAGCATCCGGATATTCTGCTTGGTACAATTTGCAGCAGAGTGCTTCGAAATTGCTCTGTATTGAGTCCTCTGTACCGTCCAGCATTGCCAGATCCACTCTGCCACCCTTTATTGGTTTCGTTGGCATGTTATCACTATTACTCCTATTTCTAAAAAGCATATAAATGTTTGCAAACTGCAGAATTCGAATGGCAGTCAGATCTGCCCTCCAAGTGGATGACTTACTGCCTCATTTTTTGCCTCATTCCATCTATTACTGCCTCATTCCATCTTCTTTTCAAACAATTTAACGCTTTGTATTCAATATGCCTATTTTTATGGTTTTGATCCAATTCTTGTTGTCTTCTCTCTTAAAGGCATGAATTATTACAATTCACCATTGTGGGCTGCAGAAAGAGGAAGGGACCTAGCTCACGTGAGATTTTCTCCTAAAACCTTTGACGACTTAATAGAAAGAACACTCTCATAAACCCCTATAATTTGGAGGGAAAAAAGGTCAATAGTGAAGTATTGGTAAATGGATTGATAGACCACCACTGACAGTAGTGCCAGTACTATGTCAAGCATTCGGACATCCTTGTTACACGTGTAACATATCATTTTCCTCTACAATCTACTCAATTTAGAGCAAGAATAAGATAAATCCTGGGAGGAATCCAGAATATAAGACCTGCTATTGATGAGAATTCACTTTTTATCCCTGATCTATTTGTTATTACTACAGTACAGCATACAATATCCGGCTGATCTTCTAGAATTGAGACATTCCACCAATACTGCCACAAGAAACCACAAAGTTTATATGTAAGGGGCTCCCAGAACCTTACAGCAAATTGATCATAGTTTTCCGAAGCGAGAAATAAGCTCATAAAAATGAGCAAACCATGAGCAAACCATCAGGAGGATGAAAAGATGAGAGATGGTTCAGAAGATATCTTTCGGAAGGTGAGAGGATGAGCAGAATTCTTGTAAGTATTATGGTAGCCATCCTTTGGATGGGATTAGTTTTTAATGGAGAAAGTCTGGCTGGATTGTCAGATACTTCTGAAGAACAGATAACAGTAAATCAGTCGTTAGACAGGATGCGGCATTACGCACTACAGGATGCAGTCCCCGTTTCAGAAGAGCACTACGGATATACAGCAACACCTGAGTACCAACCTCTAGAGATTCATACAAGTGATGATCCTGATTTCGAATACATGGCCCACTCTCCGTACTACAAGGTGTTTTTCAAAGGCACCAAAGTGAGAATGGTCGTAGGAGATTCATGGATTGAATTTGAGATGGGAGAGCAGGAACTGGGAGAATTACAGAGTGCAGAATCTGTTAAAAGCCAGAATCAATTATCTTTGTCCAATGTTTTTGAGTCAGTAGATCTATCCTACGAGTTAGAATCTTCTTTGCTGACAGAGAATGTAATACTAAAGGAGTGGAAACAGATTGACAGAGTAATCCAAAGAATTTCTTGGGGAGATTTGAAACCAGAATTTCAAGAGGATGGGTCAATTTTGTTCTTGGATGAAAATGAGAAGGAAGTCGTGAAGATTTTACCGCCATTCATGAGGGATGCTGAAGGTCAAATATCTACAGATCTGCACTACGAGTTGATAGAGACTGAAACAGGGTATGAATTACATAAGGTCATCAATGAAAATGGATTGGAATGGCTGAAGAAAGCAGTGTATCCTGTGATCATTGATCCTTCAATGCAAACCTTTGAAGATGCATGGGAATCATCAGGATTAACGCCATACGGGCAGTACTTCCAAAATCTGAAAGAATATGTCAACCCAGCCAATGGTCATTTAACCATAACACAGACTGATTTGGTCATCCCAGGAAGAGGGATAGATTTAGTATTGTCCAGAGTATATATGACACCTGCAGTATTTTATGGATCTGATCCCTATGATTATGAAGCTCCTCCTGTAGATGTAGGCAAGGGATGGCAGTTGAATTTCCCGTATGTTGGTGACAAATACCTGCATTTATGGGGCGGTACCATATACAAGATTGAATGGGTGAGTAATACCTTTGAGAACCACACAGGACATCATTTCACATTGGTCAAGAATGGAGACTCAACCTACACACTCACAACAGCAAGTGGTACCGTATATGAGTTTAATACATCAGGGAAGCTAACGCAGATTAAAGATGTAGATTTAAACACTATTACCCTTACCTACACATCTGGTGTCCTCACATCCATCACTGATACAATTGGACGTACAGCTAATTTGAGCTATTCCAGCAACAGGTTATGGAAGATCACCTACAATTCTGCTGAAATAGAATTCTCCTACGATGCTAATGGATGTTTAGTGTGGATGGAAGACTTTTTGAACAGGAGGACAAGTTACTCCTATAATACAGGATATAATGATTGGTTGTTATCCAAGATAACCTATGCCACTACAGGATATACCACCTACGCGTACAACAGGTTTCAAGATGGTAGCTATTACAAGTACTACGTCACCAATCAGAGGGTTTATGAAACAAGCCAGGTTCGCCATTGTGCTTACTCATATACTGGTTCATTTGATGGAATTGCCTCCTGTACTTTGGCCATGAAAAATGAATCTGATGTTATAAAGGGTTACTACTATTTTGTAGTAAACGACGAGGGGTTGATCACTCAGAAAACTATCAAGAATGCATCAGGGACACCGATTCAAAAATATATGTATACCTATAACTCCAACAAAGAGATCACGCAGATGGATGTGTATTACGATGGCTCCACATTATCTTATACGAACTCTTATGCGTACGACAACTGGGGGAATATCATATATGCCAAAAATGCAGAAGGCCATGAACAGTTCTTTTCATACGCAAACACTGATACATCTGGATTCTTTGTGGATAACACTGGCGCAATAATTCGTACATTCACCAATGCCTTCTCAAATTGTACTGTATCCTCATCTATTCATACTGTTTTGCTGGGAGTAGCAGAAAAGCAAGATGCAGCATACGTGAGAGAAGTGTATATCACGTATGACTCTGAAGCTCATCCCACACAATCTGAAAATGCGTTTGGGAATGCCACTGCGTGGTTGACCTTTTCTGGGACCTTTAATGAGAAGACTGGTGATACTTCTTTCCCCATTGACTTGACTGGACATACAGTGGCTGGAAATGGAGTTTTACAAATTACTGGACTACCATCAGATGATACCTACCAGGAGAGTCACTCCACAAACTGTTACTGCTACCCCAAACCATGTGTCTGGCTGTCTTCTGGCAGTAATTGGCAGACCAACTACTATAGAGTTCACTGGCAGTGCATGCCTTATCCTGGTGAACTCGAGGAAGGGTACACATCAATTGGTCCCTTTACTCACTATCCTGGCACTTTGGGATATCAGAATTATACTACAACTCCCGGGTTAGGTCAATCTTCCCAAACATTTACTGTGAAAACTAACTGGAAGGCATATCCTGCACAAGTGAAATACAATTTTGACAATTCAGACTGGGTTGTCGTTACATCAGATCTCAAGAATACCACAGCAAATATTACCGTCCCCATCACTGACGGATCACACACCTTGTATTTTTCTGAATCTTCTTCTCAGAAAACGAAATTCTCATGGTACCTGTACGTTCCAGTGGACAATTCACCAGATACCTATACTACAAGTATGCAGTACGACACCTATGGGAATATCACATCCATTACAGATGCCAAATCCAACACTGTTTCGTTGACCTACTCCTCTGATTACTCCTACGCATACTTGACAGAAATCTCTTACACAGTTGGTCAGGATACCATCACCACCAAAGCCACCTACGACTCCAATAGGGGATGGATTACTTTAATTCAGCAGCCCAAAGGAGTGGCAGCAGGTTCAGGGTACGATTATCTGTACACCTATGATCTTCTGGGAAGAGTCACCAAAGAGGAATTTCCATTACTATCAGGACAATCCCAGAGATCATACACAGAGGCAGTGTACGATGATACCAACAGAACTGTTACTATCATAGATCAGCTCAGGCATTACGTAGTAAGTCAGTACGATAAACTGGGAAGACTAACCGACATGAAATGGTATACAGGCACGTACGGATCTGGAACATTGTATACCACCATATCCTATACATATCGGTACGATGATAGAGTATCGACTGTAACAGATCAAGGAAACGATACCTATACACTTGCTTGTGATTTCTTAGGTCGCTACACTCAGATTCAGTACCCAGATTCATCTTCAATATCCTGCTCATATGATGATACCAATGGCAAGGTGACTCTCACTAATGAACGTGGCTACGATAGGATCTTATGGCATGATTGGCTCGGCCAATTGACGAAGGTGGAAGAAGAGTATGCCACCGATTTATTTGCCGTCACTACCTACCTGTATAATGAAATTGGTCTTTTAACCTCATTTACTGATGCTGAAAATCACACAACAAACTACACATATGCTTCTCCATTCGGAATAACAAAGGTTACTTACCCTGATTCTGAATACCAGGAATACGAATATGACAATGCCGGAAACATTACATCTGTAACCGATGCCAACGGAAATGAAACAGTATTCACGTACGATGCTATATATAGGTTGACTCAGGTTCAATACCAGGATTCGTCCACCGTTTCTTTCATCTACGACCTGAACAGCAACAGGACAAAAATGGAAGATGATGCTCCCAATTCGGGTGATTACATAGAATACGCCTACGATTACTGGAATAGGCTCACCATGAAAACGAGACACATCTCCACATCCACTTATACAGTCTCTTACCAGTATGATACGGCCGATCGTCTGACCCAATTAACGTATCCTGACGGTATGCAGATCTTCTACTCCTACGATGATCTGAACAGAATAACAGAAATCAAACGGTATGTAGATGGTTCAAATGATGAAATATTGATGGACAGCGTGCAGTACAATGCTGAGAACCAACTCATTCAATTTGATTATGGAAATGACTTACAAGCTACCTTCTCATACGACTCAAGGGATAGACTCTTAACTGCTGACATTGAGGATGGTGAAACATCCTTCTTGGACTTAGACTATTCCTATGACAGTTCCTGCAACATAACTCAACTGATAAATGGCTGGAGAGACACCAGTTCTACCTGGCACTCAGATACAGAATCCTACAGTTACGATGGGTTAGATAGACTCACATCTGCCAGCTGTACATCCTGGTCTCATACCTACTCCTACGATAAAGTGGGAAACAGAACAGCAAAAGATTCAGTGACCTACACAGTCAACACTGTCAATGAAGTTACTGCTTTGAGTGATGGTACTACCTATACCTACGATGCAAATGGGAACAGAACACAAAAGAGCAAGGGATCTGACACCTGGGTATACACTTACGATTATGCCAACAGACTAACAAAGGTTGAAAAAAACAGTAGTACTCTAGGGGAATATGTGTACGATGGTGAGGGTAGGAGAATTCAGGTCACAGAGGATAGCACGACTACAACGTACATATACTCCGGTTTAAACGTCTTGTACGAAGAAAATAGCACTGGTACAGCCACCTATATTTACGGGCCCAGAGGAAGACTAGCAAAGAGAACCACCATCAACCAGGAAACCAACACCTTCTACTACCATACAGACTACCTGGGATCCACCAGGTTGGTAACAGATTCAGACACAACCATTATATCATCTGTTACCTACCAACCCTTTGGTGAGGCATACACAGAAGAAGGCTCAGAACGTTATTTATTCAATGGAAAAGAAAAAGACGCAACTGGGTTATACTATTACGGTGCCCGTTACTATGATCCTGATTTGGGGAGGTTCGTCACACGAGATCCATTGGGTGGATCCACACTAACCCCACAGTCTCTGAATAGGTACACTTACTGCACTAACAATCCCTTAAAGTATGTAGACCCCACAGGTCTCCATGGTTCTAGAGAAGATGCTCGAGCAGACTACTACGATGAAAGAGCAAAAGAAAGGACTAAGAAGGACCCTCCTCCTCATGGTATCTATGATATTGGGCCTCCGGGGCCTGTTATTCCTTGTTGGGGAATCCCGTACGAAGGCGGTTTTCTCGTACCGGTAACTCCCATCAAGTATAGTCCAGACGGACGTGTGGGTATGGCTGTTGGATTTTTTGCAACACCAAATTTAGGTCCTGGTACACCTACTTATAAAAATCGTGGGTACGGACTTATAATCTTCTTCTTTGATGAGGAGGGTAATCTCATATATCTTTACTTCATCCCTTTCAAACATTTTGGCAATGAGGAAAGAATGATGAGACATGGCCGTTTTGTCAAAGCATTGCTGAAACACATGAATATCCCTTATGATTCTTTCACGCAGGCACTTCGCGACCTGATAATGTATTGTGATCGCCAAGCTGACATTTTTGGCACTTTAGGTTTATCGGATTTTGCTGCTGGAGTAATCGCAACTTTTGTAAAAATGACGAATCCAGTTGGATGGGGCGCTCTTATTCTGGTGGGATCAATGTCTGGCATAGAGTATCTCAGATGGGATTTTTGGCGTGATAAACTTTTTTATTTCTATGATCTTTTAGAAAAACTGTGACCACAAAGAAAACAATGATGACTAACCAACAAGATAGGCAAGTATTTATGTACCTAAAGATAGAGAATGCTGCGGTAGGTGAGAAGCATTTGACATGTGCCTTTTGTATCCGACAGAGACAGGTATAGGAGGAGAAAGACGTCTTGTAGGTGAGAACATGAATAAAGAAGAGGAGTCTGAAAAGAAGAAAACGTTGATAAAAGTAGCGGTAGCTCTAGCATTGTGGTTGCCGTTTAATCTGTATTTCATTCTAACAGGTCTTTTTAGCACTTGTTCAAGAACTTTCTATTATGCAGTTTGCCATATTCCTCTAGTTGTCTATGTAATTTTATTCGGAGAAAGAAGGAAAGGTAATATATATTATCTTTATATCGCATTAATACTACTTGCTCTTCTTCTCATCAAGCTCGTATATGACAAATGCATACAATTTGGTGGCTGGCCACCCTTCCACTGCTCCCTTATGAGCCTTATCTGGTATTCTTTTTAGTCTGAATGAAAGGTTTCATTATTGGTCCTTCTATTTTTTCGAGAGCCCAAACTATTTGCCATTGAACACTAATATCTTTGTCCCTTAGGACAATGATAAGAGGTTCTACAGCTCTTGTATCCCCAATATTTCCAAGAGCCCACCCTACTCCTTTTCGAATATGTTTGTTTTTGCCATTCAAAACTCTAATAGGAGATTCTACTGCTGGTTTTCCTACACATCCGAGAGCTTCTGCAACTATCCCTTTGCCGTACTCATCTTCATCTTTAAAGCTTTGATAAGAGGTTTGAAGATCTTCTAAACTATGTATGACCACAAGAGAAGCAATAATGGCTAACCAGACTGAAAAACAAATATTTATATACCTGGAGATAGAGAGTGTTGCGCTAGGTGAGAAGCGTTCGACATGTGCTTTCTATATCCGACACAAATTGGACGTAATTAGGAGAAGAGTGCCTTGTAGGTGAAAATATGAACAAAGAAGAGGAATCTGAAAAGAAAAAAAGTTGATGAAAGTAGTAGTAGCTTTAGCATTGTGCTTGCCGTTTTATTTATATTTCTTTCTGACAGGCCTTTTTTACACTTGTTCAAGAGCTTTATATTTTGCAATTTGCCATATTCCTCTAGTTGCCTATATGATTTTGGTCAGAGTAAGAAAAGACATGAGAATGTCACTTGATACGACAGGACTCAACAGATGGCCTTTTGGCCAATACGGTAGCAACAAAGAAAGGTTAAGGATGTGAAAGCATGAATGAAGAAAACGAATTTGATATGAAGAGGAGATTAAGAAAAGCATTGGTAATTATGCCACTCTGGATAATCTTTTTCTTATGCTTTTTTATTTTTTTTATTTTTTTAGATCGTGCTTTGGAGCAATAGTTTTTTTAGTTATCTATGTCCTTCTACTAATTTTTGCTCATTTTTTCTTAAGAGAAGAAAGAAAAACCTTTTCAAAATATCTTTATTACGTTCTAATTCTGCTTTGGACATTCATTATTGTTTCTTGGCTCCTTTTCAAATTATCTGAGTGTTCATGGTTAGGATAGTTCTCATAATTCTCTTATGAAATAACAATATCTTGGTGTATAAAGAAGTATCACAAACATGGTGACTATCTTCAAAGGAGATGTCATGAATAGGGAGGTATTGTGAAAGCTGTTATACGTGTAACAATTAATATCTTTGAGGATAATCACAAAAAATCAGGCACTGAGATTAATTCAACACCATCTCTTCCATGAACTTTTCAAAGGTATCTTGCTGGTTCTCTGTCCACCCATACCTCTCATAACTGTAGTCTACCCTTCTTCGCAAGTCTTCAGATTCCGTGAGTGCTGAAACCCACTACCCTTTATAAGTTTTTTGGTTAGGATTTGGACAAAGTGACTAGCGCCGAGGTTGGGATTTGAACCCAAGCTCTCCGGATGGAGAACCGGCTCTCAAGGCCGGCGCGTTTGTCCTATCTCCGCCACCTCGGCTTATCATTGATGAACTTTTCAGAGTTAAAAAGGTTTCGAATGACAACTGAAAAATTACTCATGACCATGTAAGTCAGTCACCAACTGTGTACCCTCTCTTGGCAGAGACCTCATCCACCTCTATTTGTATTATTGCTGTCTTCTGACATTTCTCTTCAGTAATTTCAGAACACTCGCCATATTTCTTATCGAACTTTTCAAGTACTTCACGGGAGGAGGTTTCAGAAAATACAGTTTTCCCAAAACAGAGAACGCTCTCGTAATTCATAGCACCACCGCATTCTGTCTCTGCAATATCTACAGGATGCACAACAAGAAAGCACACGTAAGGGTTTGCCTTCACATATACTATTTTCTGACCTTCCTTGGCGCAGTGTATGAAAATTCTGCCGTTGTCATAATAGAAGTTCACGGGAATGCTGTATGGGTTTGTGTCCTTACATAAAGAAAGAACACCTACAGGGGCCTCTCTTAAGATAGATTCCACATACTCTAAGTCCAGAATAACCTTATCAGAGCGTCTCATCTCAGTTTTCAATTTCATGAGCTCTGCATTCATCTGTTGTATTTAATTTTTTCGTTTGACCTTTGGCTTATACTCATGTTACACGTGTAACAGTTACACTGGCACCACTAATACCAAAATTTATATGCAGATGAACTGATTCTCTTCTATGCCTGAAGATGAGAAAGTGGCCTTAGAAATTTCTATTGTGAAGAAACGAAAGTACATCACGTCCACCCACAGTATTAACATCGATCACTTAACAGAAAAAGAAGTAGATGAGTTTGCCAAAATTCTGTACGATAAAGCTGTCATGCTGCTGATCAACTACTACCCTCAAGGTCAGCAAAAAAAGGAGACAGACAAATGAAGGTAGGATTTTTCCAGATGGAACCTGAACTCCTCAATGTGGAAGGTAACGTGGATAAAGCTTTGAAAGCCCTGGAAAAGGTAGAAACAGATCTAATAGTCTTGCCAGAATTATTTAACTCTGGTTATGCATTCAAAACGAAAGAAGAAGTTAAAAAATGTGCAGAATCTGTACCGGGTTACACCACGGAGAAGCTGACTGAGGCAGCACGAGACAGAACCATGGTCATTGTGGCAGGAGTCTGTGAAAAGAGGGGTGACAAATTTTACAACTCTGCAGTGTATGTAACTGAGAAGGTTACTGGTGTCTACAGAAAGGTGCACTTATTTTGTGACGAGAAGAAGTTCTTTACTCCTGGAAATGAATTTTTGGTTTTTGACTCCATTGGCGTCATGGTGTGCTTTGATTACTTCTTTCCCGAAGCTGCCCGAACCTTGATGTTACAGGGGGCTCAATTGATTGCTCACCCCTCAAATTTGATTCTTCCCTACTGTCCTGATGCCATGGTGTTAAGAAGTCTGGAAAACAGGGTCTTTTCAGTGACCTGTAACCGAATTGGCAAAGAGAGAGGGTTAACATTCATTGGCCAATCCCAGATTGTGGATTCAAAGGGGAATTTACTGTACAGGGCAGAAACGGAAGAAGAACTGGTCATACGGGATATTAACCTGGAAGAGGCTGACAACAAGTTTATTACCCGGAAAAATAATCTTTTGGAAGATAGACACCCTCAAGCATACAGAATGTGAAAATGTGGGAAATTGTTAAGTATCCAGACATAGATACGGGTGAGTGGGAAAAAGAGATGAGATTGTCATTCCTGTTTCAAATGTGGAGTTTTAGTATCCAAAAATTGGTTAGAATCATGTTACAAGTGTAACAACGTTAGGATAAGCGCTAATGATTGGACCACTCACATGGACAAAAAACCTTATAAATGCTGGGTAGTAGATGGGGTGAGGCGGGGGTTGCCGAGACTGGTCAAAGGCGCTGGACTTAAGATCTCAGAAAAAGGGTTCGAGCCTTTGATAAGAAATCCAGTTCAGAAGTGATGCGTGGGTTCAAATCCCATCCCCCGCATACCTATGGTAGGTTTAATTCTTGTACCAAGATTTTACCTTTTTTCTCCCTGCTTTTCAGCTATACAAACTTCACTATGGTATTTGGAGAGATCAAAGATATGGTCATTTAGTTTGGCAGGTAATTGATAAGGGCCATCACTTTCCCTATTTGAAGTCAGTTCATGTGCAGAAATCTTTGTTACACTTGTAGCCAGTGGATAGGAATGCAGAAAGAGATATAAAAGGCTGGGAAGACATCTACAGCAGAAACGTACAAAAAAATTGAAAGAGAAGAATATGGCTTACTCTTCCATTGTGGTAGGGTTCAATCCTGACATTGAATTCCGAAGAACAAAGACGTTGATGGGAATGGCTGCTGTGACCATTATTATTCGCAAAAACGTGGATGAAGGTAAAGAGTTGATTGAGTATCTTAAGTGATTATCCCAAAAATTATTGTTTTACTAATCATTCCACTTTGCATAAAGCAATTTCTGGAAAATTTTAGGTTTGTCCTAAAAAAGGCAAACCCAACCCTTAAATAGATGTAAGCAGTAAAGTAAATGCTGCGGGGTTGCCTTCGAGACAGTACCTTAAGTCCTCTCATCTCCCGCAGCTCTTACCCCACCAAGCCAAGGTTACCCATAGCGTATTCCATTCAAGTTGCTGTAAGGGGCCCTGCTGTAGGTAACATTTTTATACTCCTTGTCAAACCCAACGTAATGAACCTCTCAGAATTTATTATCTTCCTCAATTCAGCGTTTTCAGCAGGCTCTCTACTTCTCTCTATGGAGTTGAAAGGAGAAATCCTCGCCATAATATCAGCCCTCGCTTGGGCAGGGAGTGCCTCAATTTACAAAAAAGGTCTTGAAGGGATTGATCCATGGTCTGGAAATCTCATACGGACAGGGTTTGCATCCCTTGGATTTTTTCTCATCTTGATCATAAAAGGTACCCTATCTGAATCACTGCTCACCATAACGTTATCACTACTTTTCTGGCTTATCTTTTCTGCTTTCTTCGCATTTTTTCTGGGTGATCTCCTCTTTTTTACCTCTTTAAAAGAAATTGGCGTTTCACGAACAGTCCCCATAAGTTCCACATACCCCCTTTTTGTCACTGCGTGGGCCTTTATCATCTACAGAAAACCAGTGAGCATCTTCGTCATTGTGGGAACCCTCTTCATTGTTCTGGCTATCAAGTTAATTTCTGGAGAAGAAAAAGATAAAAATAGTAAAGATAATGCAAAAAAAGAAAATAACCCCCACTCAAAAGGCATCCTTTTAGCTCTTCTGGCTGCACTGTGCTGGTCAATCAGTATAACAGTGTTAGAACATCTGGTACTGTATTTGCCCTCTGAAGCTGTGGCAGGGTTTCGATTTCTCATTACCTTTTCATTGATGGCTGCAGTAGGTTCACAAAGAAAGTTCACCATTACCAGGCGTTCCGTCATATGGATCGGCATTTTCGGAATGGCTGTACTGGTAATCGGTAATTACACCTTTTTGGAAGGTATAAGGTTAATTGGTTCAGCCAAAGTTGCTCCCATCTCATCAGTGTACCCTGTTATTTCAGTTCTCTTTGCAACAATATTCTTAAGGGAAACCCTCACTCCTAAAATCATTGGCGGAACTATTATGTCCTTTCTTGGGGTTCTCCTTATTGTTCTCGGTTAATTCGGGTGTTAAAAAGGAAAAAGACAGCATACCAGATGTTACACGTGTAACAAAACGATACTCAACGACAATTCTCGTATCAGGTTCCACAACATTTAAAAGATCAACACTCACGTACCCCTATGAGCAAAAATGATTTCGTGTGGCTCCTGAATATGTTGGCGGTTATTCTCGGGTTTGTCCTCTTTATGTACTCACTATCTGAGGTGTCGCACGGTTACTTTGCAGTGGGTCTTCTCCTTTTCACTTTGGGCTGTTACTGGTATGGTTACAGGAGAGGTTACGGCATGGGACTGCTTGCAGCCCGCGAAAAGCAAAAAAGATGAATCCCCAAGTGAGTCCACGGGTTAATTGAGGTCGCACCAAATCAATTCTTCTATGTATTCACTTTACAAAGTTCTCTCGAACAGTACAGACACCGTGGTTCGACTGTTATATTGCCAACTCCTTTTTCACCTTTCAGAAATTTTTAAATATGATGACGTCATATATAACATGTCCAGCTTCAATGAGGGGAGGCGCTGGAGATCAGGAATCTTCCTCTGCTGTGAAAGCGTCGATGGTTGACTGGAATGCCAACGAAGGGGCTCTTTGAGCCCCTCTCTTTTTAATACAGAGTAATGTGCTGGTCTATTGATGACACATTTTCAAGCTCGAAATTCCCTGAAGGACAAAAAACCTTAGAAACTGCACTGGATCAGTCAAGAGATTGGTAACGCAAAGAGGAAATTTAAAGGTTAAAGTGCTTTTTTGCCATCAGAACCACGACTGCTCCATTCTTGGATTGATAATCTCTTTCCACGCACTTGACATCAGAAAGAAACTTAAAACCATGTAACCAATAGCCGCCCCGGGAGGGATAACCACCCACCATCCAGAAAAAGCTCCTCTCCCTGTCATGGTCAATGATAACAACTGCCCCCAGGAGACTACTCCCGGGTTCCCCATACCCAGAAAGTCGATACCTGCCTCCAAAACTAAAGCGGATGCTACTCCCATGGTCATGTACAAGAAGGTCAAGTGTACAATGTTCGGAAAAATGTGGGTTGATATTATCCTGAAAGAGGATGCACCTGCCACTTTAGCAGCTTCTACGTAAGCTCTGGTTCTTAAACTTTTAACCTCAGATCGGATAGCCCGGGCAGTGGTGGGCCACAACACAAAGGCCACAGCCAGAATGATGGCAACCTGGAATTGGTAGCTTCCCCAGGAATAGACAATTAAGGCAGCTAATGGAATCTGAGGCCACACCAAAAAGGCAGCACACACTCTTTCAAGGACAGCATCAACGATCCCACCGTAGTAACCACCAACTAATCCCACTAGAGTTCCAATAATACCAATAATAAAGGCAGCAGGCAGCGAAATGGCTAAAGCGCACCTGAATCCCCATACAACCTGACTGTACACATCCCTCCCCAGGATATCTGTTCCTAAAGGATACGCTCTTGTGGGTGGATGATGGACATACGCATCTTCAGAAAAGTCTGACAAAGGATCATGAAAAACTAAAACGGGAGCAAAGACAGCCAAAAAGATGGCTATTACAAGCATGCACAATCCGACCATGCCCTTTCTATTCTTTTTGAACTGCTGAAGTTCTTTCAGTAACAGCCCATACTTTGATTTTGTTTTAACCCTCTTTGGTTCTTCACTTTCTATTTCTTTGTCTGCACTCATTGAACCACCCCAATTCTCGGATCTAAATACGCACTCACCACATCTGCCACAATCATCGATACCACCAGAACGCAGGTCAAAATGAATATGGCGGCCGAAATAAGAGGGACATTTAATATTTTCAGCGATTCAAACAAAATATACCCAACACCAGGCCATTTAAAGACGTATTCAATTAAGATTCCTCCTCCAAAAATATACACCAGGTTAATGGAGGCATCATTCACCAATGGAAGCAATGCACATCGGGCCACGTGCTTGAATCGGATTGCTCTCTGGGTTAACCCTTTCGCTCTGGCTGTCACCACGTGGGGCTCTCCCAGTGTTAAAGCCATGTGATCTCTCATTAACAGCAAAGGTCTGGCAATTCCCACCAAGACTAACACAATCAACGGTAATACCATTTCTGGCAGCAGTGTTTTGACAACGTCCGTGTACGCCATTGTTGTCCTCATTGTGTATACATTTGCATAAATATCCCAGATTGCGCCACCTTTTGCTATAGAAATACTGACAGGGGGGAATACATACCATTTGAACACGAACCAGCTCTTGAAAAAGATGGCCAGCACAAAGGACGGCAGTATGTAAAACACGATAAACGTATACACCACAGACGATCTCCACTTGGAACCTTTACCTGAGAGTAAACTGATGCCTAATAACGTTCCAACAACGTAAGAGATGACAGCAGCTGTCCCGAACAACAAGAGGGTAAAGGGCAACACATACAGGATGACATCAGAAGCATTTATCCAGTTTGGAAGCACTTCAAAGTTAAAGGTGAATGTTTTTTTCATGAAAAGGTAATACTGGTAGAAAATGGGTTTGTCAAGCCCCCAGTATGTGCGGACACGCTCTTTGTACACTTCTTGAATGAAGGGATACATTCTGTCCACAGCGTCACCTCCCGGTATTGCATGCAGTAATACGAAGAGCATGGTCATGACCAGAACTATGGTGATGAACCCTGCAATTACCTTTTTTACGGCAATTCGCAGTAATCGTGATTTTTTCATAAATCTGATCAACAGGCATGTTCCAGCTATGAGGGCACCAATGACTATAATAAGAGTGCCCAATCCTTTTACAGTGAATTCACCTGTTAACCCCTCGACATCTACGTGGTAAATCTGACGCTCCTCCTTTATGACGACAAACCATACAGTGGTGGTTTCTCCACCCTTTAACGTCACGTATGTTCTCGCTTCTGGAATTCCATTAATCTTCAATCCCACTGGTTCACATCGTACCTGCGTTCCTGTGTTGGTCACATCCACTGATACCCCTACCGGGGTACCAGGGTCTACTGCTTCCGGTTGTATGGTGAGGTTCTCAACGGTGAATTGGCGTGGCTTTTGGGGGAGAACAGTCATGGGAATATCTATTGTGACCCATTTTTCCTGTTCGACATCGAGAAAACTGATGAGCTCCTCGTATGAAATGGCAACTACTGTCCCATCAGTCACAGATAATCCTTTGATATCATCGTGGTGCTGCTCTTTTAGAAAAGATAAGTATTCTTTAGCCTTTTCAGGTGATAATGTGCCATAATAACTATTTTTTACTATGAAAGCCCATTTTTCATGACTTAAGAACATGAAATCTTTTGGACAGTAAAGAATGGTGGTCAAATCTTCAACAAGTTCTCCATCAGTGAACACTACATCATAACCAGGTACGTAATTGATCACGTGGGTGGAATATCCAATTTCGTACCCATGGAGAATGTAGTTGTCAATGCCAGCCACATCCAAGACAGAAGCGATATTATACCCATGGACCTGACATGTGCCTGCCCCTGTGTAAACAGTTTCATCAATAGTGTATGTCTGCATCCCTAAGGTCCACAATGCAGACCAGCTGTAGCCCATGCCCTGGTAGCTTCTGCTGAGTGCTGTCATGTTCCCCTCAGAATCTGTGAGAACAGTATGTGCTAACCGTGCAGTGAAGGGGCTTAAATAGTTTCCTCTCTTGGTAATTTCGTTGATGATAGCAAAATCAACACCGCCAAAAGGATGAGGTGGTATAGTAGTAAAAAAGGTGGACGTATCCATGTCTGGGAAGATTTTGAACCACTTTTCGCCTACTTCATCATTTGTTATGTAGTCGTCGGGGCCTCCACCTGTTTGAAGCCATTCTCTGTTGTATTCACTGTAGGTGTAGGTTCGTGATGCAGAAAGTAAGGCCAAAACGTACTGGTCTTCATCAGGTAATTGAGTGACAATTCTCAAGTCTTCAATAAGGCTTTCCTCAAAAGAGGTTAATTCTGGTGTTTGTGTATCAGTTGCATACGTTTCAACAAGGTCTTTCAGCGTTGTATTCTCATTGGTGTCGTCTCTTCCCATTAAAGGGTACCACACGTTATCTTCATTGAAGATGAGAATGGGATTACCAACAATGGATGCTTCTTTCAGGGTTTCAGCCTGCAAGAGGGTTCCGTCATGGTGTATGTAAGCATTTTCATTATCGCAGTAGATCAAATAGATGTTGCTGGTATTCTCTCTTAGGTAGTACAGAATGGCTTTGTTCAACTGCGTTATTTTGTCCTGGTCAACAATGTACTTCTGCTCAACGTTGAGTTTTCTCAGTGTGCTCGCAAGTGAGAAAGCTCTCTGGTCCACATAAGGAAGTAGGGGAGCACCTTCGTAGAAATTTGAAATTGTCACCATTTCGTACGCGTGTAAATCAACATTATCAAATTCAAATGTACTTATTATCTGTATGTATCTCTTTCCTCGCCTCACATTTGATTTTATCTCCTTATTGTTGACAGCTCTCAAGAACATGGCATCAGCTTTCAAGTACACTTCCGGGTGGTACACTGCAAGAACACGGCTCGTGTAGATACCATATTTGTAGTACGGGTTAACCCTGGCTTCATCTGCCACCAGTGACCACGCGCCCTTGTGGATGTCGGTTGCCATGATTCCGGGAGCAAAACTATCTGCAGCAACAGGGAGATTGGTTGCAGCTGCAGTGTTCTGAACATACAAAGCTTCAGCAAGAACAATAAAGACAAACAATCCTATTGCGAGTTTTGTGCTCTTTTGCATCTTCATCTTTTTCCCTCCTTTATACAATTCTCAATAAAGAGAACGCAAAGATACATAAAAAGATTTCCGAGCGTGAGGAGTGTCCACCTAGTTAGTGTCTCTCTCGAATTTGTACACGGAATTTGTTACACGTGTAACAAAGTGGACCCCTCTATAGCGGGCAAGTACGAAGAGGTTCCATATGTGTTCAGGAACCTATATAAATACACAGCAAATCACAGAGAGAGGTGATCCTGCGAAAAAGGAGAAACTCAGAGTACAAAGAATAGACCAAATGGAGCACTTCTTCACCTTCCAGTACCAGATCACAGAGAAGTGCAACCTCCGGTGTACCCACTGCTATGAAGACGGGAGTATAACGTATGAGCCTACAACTGAAGAACTCTTATTGATGCTGAACAAGTTTCTGGATGCTGTCAAAAAATGGAAGTACAATCCCGTTATCCCTTTGAGTGGTGGGGAACCCCTGCTCAGTAAGAGTTTCTGGCCTCTTCTGGATTACCTTGAGGAATATGGAGAAAAAAAAGAGATTTCAGTCACCGTTTTGTCCAATGGAACATTAATTGACAGATCAGTGGCTGAACGGCTTTCTAAATATACTGTTTTGCATTTTGTCCAGATCAGTCTGGATGGTACAGTCCCTGAAACCCATGAGGCTGTCAGAGGGAAGGGCACCTTCAGAAAGTCGGTGAAAGCTGTATCACACCTGGTGGATGCAGATTTAGATGTGTACCTCCACTTTGTAGTGCACAAACAAAACTATGAGGAAGCATTCAAAATCACAGAATTAGCAAAAACGCTGAATGTCTCTGGTGTACTGGTTACTCGGTTGGTTCCCTTTGGAAGAGGGAGAGAAATGAAGGATTTCATGCTGACACCTGAAGAAGTCAAGAGGTTGTACACAAAACTGGGAAAAGATGCAGATGAAGCAGAAAAGAAGATACGTGCTGGTGAAGAAGCTGTCTTAATTAACAGATTCAGGTGTGATTGGCCTGTGGTCTGCACAAAGAATTGTCTCTCTTCTATGCACGCGTTAGTCACCCAGAATGGAGGGAACTGCCAGGTGGGGAAATCCTACATTGCGGTCATGCCTGATGGAACGTGCTACGCCTGCAGGAGAATGCCCATTGTGGTGGGGAATTTGCTCCACCAGAGTTTTGATCACGTATGGAACCATCCCTTTTTGTGGAAAATGAGGAGGAAATTCAAATATATGAAGGGAAAGTGCAGGGAATGTCCTTTTAACACTAATAAACGAGTGAACTTTACGTGTATGGGGGGAGCAACCTGTGTTGCTTACGGGTTCTATGATGATCCCTTCATGCCTGATCCGCAGTGCTCTTTTGACCCTGAAACTGAAGGAGAAGACATACATCAAAGAATAGATCGCTTGTACAAAGAGTATAGAGCCAGAACTACCCCTGAAGGAGAGAATATCCATGGAAACCCTTGAGTGTATCACAACCAGAAAGAGTGTCAGGCGGTTTCGCCCTGATCCCATACCCGAAGAAGACATCATTACGATGTTGGAAGCTGCTGCCATGGCTCCAAGCGGTGCCAACCAGCAGCCGTGGAAGTTTTTTGTGGTCAGATCTCGCAGCAGAAAAGAAGAAATGGTTGACATTGTGAAAGCATCTTGTGAAGACCTTCCTTCCTTACTTGAGGGAGTAGTTGAGGCCCCTGTCCAGTTCGGTAAAATGATAAAAAAGCGACTTTACGTGGTATCTCTCTTTTTTGCAGCAGCACCAGTTGTCTTTGTGGTCTGTGTAAAGCAGGAAGAGAATTCCCTCTTGAAGTGCTACACCAACAAAGGGGTTTCTCGGTTAGAAGCCTACAAAAAGTTCGGGTATACTGCTGTACTGAGCTGTTCAGCAGCTATAGAGAATCTGCTGCTCGCAGCCTGCGACCTGGGATATGGGACATGCTGGATGAATATCCCCTTTATGGCAAAGGATGCACTGGAAGACTTATTTGCCATTAATCCTCCTTGGGAGATTCTGGCTTTGGTACCTGTGGGAATTCCTGCACACGACCCAAGAAAGCCAAAAAGAAAGAAATTAGAAGAAATTTCAGTTTTTATTGATGAGTAATCCTTTAAACCTGATCAGGACTGCACTTAACTCTTCACTGTTACACGTGTAACATCGTGCATAACCGCTCTGGAAGATGATTGTATCTTCGGATGTCAACAAGCTACTTGTTTACGGCCACTGCAGTCCATACGCCGTGAACGTGGAGAGAACCGTGCGATGCATCAATAATCCTCATATCCCTTAAGACTGCTACATCCATGGGTGAGAGCAGCTCTCTCAGTTCTTCTCCAGAAAAGAAATGGTGTGTATACCCCTGGAACGTGTAGGTTTCTCTCTCAATTTCTACACCCTTTTTGTAGTCAGGATCTTTTTGAGACCGTTCAACAGCAACAAATATGCCGTGAGGTCGCAACACTCTTCTCACTTCCTGTAAAACCAGAGGTCGCGCATGTTCTGGGACAAAAGTGAGTACATGAAAGCTCATAACAACATCAAATTGGTTCTCCTTAAAAGATAGATGAGAAATATCATTCTGAATAATATAAGGGTTAATACCCCGTTTTTTTGCATATTCTCTGAATAAAACAAGATCTTTCATGATTAAATCTACACCAGTAACAGAAAATCCCTTTTCAGCCAGCCATGCTGCATTTCTTCCCTGTCCACATCCTATCTCCAAAATGGTAGACAATCCCCTTTTTTCCATTTCAAATGCCACATTTCTCACAATGCCCATAGGATTATCTGGATCTGGGGTGAATTCTATTTCTTCTCTCCAGTGCGAGGATTTCACAGTCGTTCCCCCCTTTGGGTTACCAGGTTATACAAAAAGGGGACGTAAACCTCTGCTGCCTTTAGCTGATCGCAGTACGGTCCTGAGAGTGAGCTTGTCCTCACATACTGCCTGTAGCAGCATCCTCCACCACAGAAGTAGCTGAAAACGCATTCTCTGCATTCTGGTATGGTAAAACAGTTCCGCTCTCTCCACACTTTTTTGTGGGGGAACCATTCCTTTTGGGGGTGGTACCTCCCGATGGCAAAAGGGGTTTGTCCAACAACCATGTAACAGGGGTAGATGTATCCGTACGGATCGTAAAAGTGCATGTAGCAGTTAGCACCACAGTACCAGTACTTGGGGTTCCATTCTGTTTCCTTGAAAAAAACACTGAGCAGTGGAGATGATTCTTTCAGAGAACTCAAGAACATTTCCATGTGAGGGTATTTCCTGTATAACTCCACCATTTTCCTGGCAGCCTCAAGAGGCTCCACCATGTACGGGTAGTCTTTGTCCAGTGGTGGAATAATGTGGGAAAGCTCAAAAGAAACATTTGGGTTGGTGTGCCACCCTTTTGAGATTAAAAAGTCTGCAAACTCCGGGAGGTTGTCAATGTTGTGTAAATCTGCATTGATGGAAAGAGTTACAGGAACATCCTTTTTTATTACGTACTCAACAGCCTCCACCACTGAGGTAAAACTCTCTTTTCTTGGAGAAGGTCTCCTGAAATTGTGAACAGGTGCAAGACCATCCAGGGTCACAGTGATGTGACTGAAAGCCTCAACAGGTGCAACCTCCTTCAATTCGAGGCCGTTGGTACAAACAGAGAGGTTGTAGTCCATTTTTTGGCAGAATCTGATGAGCGATGCCACAGCAGGGATTGTCATCTTCTGTAAGGGCTCCCCTCCGTAAAGGGTGATCATCCGGGGAGGATTATTTTCTGCCACTTTGAAGAAGCTCTCAAGCATTTTTTGTGATATTACTTTCTTTTCTGTTCTTAAATCCTTTTGGTAGCAGTATATGCATCTCATGTTACAGTTGTATGTGGGAATCACGTAGTAGTGGACTGCAGCAGACAGTCGAGTATACGCTTCTTGATACTCGTGATATGCGCTTCGTTCACGTTCTGATTCAGGTTCATCTGTGATGTGCCCATGTCTTTTCAACAGGGAGACAGCATCCTCTGGGAGGGATGAAAGATTGGACAGCCCTGCAGCTACCTCCTCATCAATGATGTCTACTACCTTTGTCATAGGGTTGTACAGGAGGAATTCATCTTTTCCCACTTGAATGACCACATTCTTGGACACGCACACACCTAGTACCAGTCCCTGGCTTCAGACAGATATATCTTTTTTGTTTTCAGCAGATAGTATAAATAGGGAACTTCATACTTCACTGAGAATTTTATCTTATCACAGTACGGGCTGTATATAGACCCAGTGGTGGTATACCCCCCGTAAGCGCAGCCGCCGCCGCAGAAAAACGCAATATTGCATTCTCTGCATTCTTTAATGGTAAATACTGATCGATTTCGCCATTGATGAAATGTATCATTAAATTCTAATTCCGGGGTGTATACTCCTATCTTGTTGACGTGGTCTCCTACTGCCTGGTAACACGGATAGATATCCCCCACTGGATCATAAATAAATATAGAAGTATGGGCACCGCATGCCCAGAACCGCGGTTTGAAAGGTTTTCCTGTAAAGAGGTGTTCTAAGAGAACATTGGGGTACCTGAAGGTCTGTAAAAAAACTTCCATTCTCTCATCTTCTACAAATAATTCAATGAGTTCTTTGGTGAACTCTTCTGCAGAAATGAGGGGAGAGTAGTGCACACATTCAGACGCACACACGTTAGTAACAAAGGCATACACTGCAGGATACCATTTCTCCTGATAGAATTGTGCAAATTCTGGTAAATGGTTAATATTTTCAGAATCCACATTGATTCTTATCCCCAGGGGGAGTTCGTACTCTAGTGCTGCATCGATACCTTTCACAATGTCGTCAAAGGTTCCTATCCCGCCTTTTCGATACCTCCTTTTGTCGTGCACGTTTCTTAACCCATCGAGGGTGACCTGGATTTTTAAAACAGTAACTTCAGCCAGTAAGGGAGCAAAATGGTACAATTCAGATCCATTGGTGACCACTTTAAAGGAATAGCCGCAATCGTTTCCCTTTTTTAAAATGTATTCTATGAGGGGAAGATTTTTGAGCAGTAATGGTTCTCCACCGTATAAGACTACGCATTTTTCACCCTTGCTTCCTTCATCTAAGGATTGGATAACCTCAAAAAGGGTGTCTACTGTTTTTTCATCCATGGTGGCTTTGGATTTCAGGGCTTTCCTGTACAGGTGTTTCTCAAAACAGTACGCACATCTGAGGTTGCACTCGTAGGTGGGCATGATAACGTGGAGGTGCTGCTCGCTCAGGTTCTTGTGCAGGACTCTTGAATACATCTCCATGGAATGAAAGAGATCAATCTCTTCTGTCTCTTCTACCAGGTGCCCTCTCCGCTTTAAAGCAGCCACGTTCTCATCTTCTGTATCTGGAGACTCAAGAAGGTGCAGTGCTTCTGCATCAATAATATCTGCTGCTCCCGAATAGGGGTTCACTAGAAGGTAGTTCCCATCGTGCAGTTCTATGACAACTCTTTTCTGTAAAGGACGCATTTCATCTCCTCACCGTGTAGGCGCATCTTTCATAACCAGCAAACCCGATTTTACAAACCGCTTCATCAGCAAGATGAAGCCGCTGGCAGACATGTTCTCGTTGATGATCCCTTTTTCTTCCAGAATGGAGAGAATATCTGTGACAGCCCTCTTTCCATCGCACAATTTCCATAATTCACCGGATTCTGGAGTGAATTCATAAGTGAGACCTGTTTCATTGTGCAGGGCAAGAACCTGGCCTTCCACTTCGTTCCAGATAGTATTGTCTTCCCAGATCATGTATTTTTGATGTAAAATCTTAATTTCATCATATTTTCGAGGAGTTTCTTCGTACGTTAAAAATTCTTTCTCTTTTAAGGTTGAAATGACTTCTTTCACATTTTCTCCCATTTCTTCCAGATTGCCCTCATACTCTTCTGCCAGCTCACAGACAATAGTCTCAATCGTTCTGGTACCATCACACAATCCCCAGATGTCCTTTCCCCCTGTACTGAGTCTCACTCCTGGACTTTTCTCTTCTTCAGGGATTAATCCCTGTTCAGGGGGTAAAATCCTGAGGATACTTATTGAATCACCAAAAGACTGCCAGACACAGTCATCAGACCATCGAATGTACTTTCCTTTGAGATCTTCCATGCACCTACATGCTGCAATGTCTATATAAGGTTTATGACAAATGGACAGACAAGGTTGCCCACCAGTTAGACAGCCACTGTTACACGTGTAACATGTGAGTAAATCAACTTTCTTCCTTCTTGGTGCTATAAAAGGACAATTTACGAATTAGATAGTGCAGCACCAGAAATTGCAGCCCTTGGCAGGTGATCCATTAATTTTGCATGATCTATTATTAGTAGAATCTAGAATACTAGAATGTTCAATGAAAGATATCTGCAATAACTAAAAAAGGAAAAGTGAGGTTAACACATCAGTCCTGAACACGTGACAGCACAGCAGCAGCCGCCACCACAGCCGGTGCAGCCGCACCCTCTCGGACCTGCCAGTGGGCTTGCGCCTTCTTCAAGGTCCAACTCTTCCACTGATACATTAGTCCACAGCTTTTTATTCAACTTCGTTATCCTCATGTTTTCACCTCCCTCCTTCTCCCCTCTACCCCCTTAAATAGTTTTCGGTTAGTATTTACCTGAATCATCAATGTAGCTCAGCATAGGACAAATTCAATTTTTTTCGAGAAAAAGAGAAAGCATTTCTTTCTTTTTATTACACTTTTCTTCTATGATACAACCGCTGCAGAAGTATGCTAAGCAGCACTCCTTTGCACATTTTTCAAAGGTATTCTTAATATTTTCTCTGAGCGTGAGCGCTTTCTCTCCGTTTAGTATTGCATCGAGGGGCTCTCTGGTTAAGTTTCCCAAAAGGACTCCTTTCCGTGCAGCATCTGCACAGGGATACACATTCCCATCCAGCGTTACTGCAATCTTTCTTTTTCCTGCGCCGCAGTCAGTGAGCGGGAGATACGACTTCTGCATTGCTCTCTGCACCCGGTACATATCATCTTCCCAGAAGAAGAGGTAGTTGGACTGAAGAACAGTACGAAGCCCCTCCCGGTTGAGAGCTCGTGCATTCTTCAAAAGGATAGGGTACACAAACCGGGGCAGCGTCTCAGTGGTGATGTCATCAATGTCTGCCACAAAAAACAGGGTTATCTGCGGAAATTTCCTGAAAAAATTCACATCTTCTAGAGTTGCTTTGTCTGCTCTGAGGGCTACAGAAATATACTCATCTTCTGAAGCTAATTTATATCCTCCTTTAACAGTCAAGGCAGATTCTCCAAAAACCCGACCAATTACTGTCATAGATGTCAAACATTGAGTGTGGGGAGCTCTTAACTCTGCGAGTTGGTTCATCTCTTCAGCATTGAATGTGGGTTGAGTCAACTCAAAAATGAAGTAAGGCATATCGTGTTCCAGTTCCTTCACTGCAGTTTTGACCAGTTCCACCATTTGAGAACTGTCTAAATAGGTATCTGCCTCAACGAATTCAATGACTGGCGTTTTCGAAGCATGCTCTAAGATTTTCTGTAGTAAGTGAGTAATCTCTCCTATATCTCCTATATCTCCTTTTTTGTCCGACGGCAGAAAGGTAATCCTCTGCACACACAAGTCTTCCTGGACAAGATGGATTCGCGGTGAAATATCCATCCTCAGAAAATCCCGCGAACCCCCTCTTCGATAAAGAGAGAAAATCTGCTCATCCTCAGGGTATACACCCTCCTTTTCTACAAGTATCCCTTTTGAATGCAGCATTTCCAAAATTTTTTTCGTTTCTACCCGTGGAATCCCTGCATTTTCTGCAAGGTCACAGATAGTTTCCACATTTCTTACTCCATCTACCACATCAAAAATGGAAAAAGCTGCAGGTGATAACTCTACCTGTTCTAAAAGGCCATTCACAACTTTTGTATTCATGCGCATTATTCCCCTGGCTTTTCTTAATGTCATGTTAACCACCGAAAAGAGAATCAAATCGCCACTGTAACCGCACTCCTCTATCTACTTTTCCACTCTCAATAGCTCTCCGCATATTTTCTCTGTGTCTGACAAAGTGGCCGTATTGAAATACTTCAATTAACTCTTCCTTCGTCATGGTAGGTGTTTGATACACCATGTGGGGTGGTTCTTCTGTATAGACTAACCCGTGGTGACGAGCAGTCTCATATAATTGACTTCCTGGAAGTAACTGCAGGAAATTGGTCTGAAGCGTGAGCCTGTGTGAAGAAATACTATCTATTTCAGCTTTGACAGTCTGCAAAGTATCTCGAGGAAGTCCAAAAATGATGTCGCAAATTGTTTCCACTCCACCAGCTTCCAGGTGGGCTAACGCTTTTTTGGTTACCTCCACATTTGAGGGGCGGTTGATCAACATTAATGTTTCAGGATTCATGGACTGGACGCCCACATCGAGGGAGAAGGTTCCACTTCTCTTGAGCATATGCAGGTATTCGGGCTTGACAGACCAGACATTCAAAAATATGTTGATGCGAAGATCCATTCCTTCAGTCTGTATGAAGGTGCAGAGTGCTTTTCCCCTTTCTGGTGAGTCAAAGACTGAATCGAAAAAAGAGATCTCTTTCACACCTGTATCGTGGGCGAATTTTAATTCTTCAAACACTCTTTCCATGCTGTGGTAGTTGATTTTCTTGTAGGCCCGGTGCCACACACAATAAGCACAGCGATTGCAGCATCCCCGGGACGTTTCAAGATCCAGTTTCTCTGAGATCGAAAGATCCAGGATCCCTGTGAGATAAGGAGAAGGAATTGCATCCAGGTTACAGTTTGGGGGCCTATCCGGGGTTTGAACAATGCTGTTGTCATGCCTGAACGTAATTCCCTGTACAGAGTGTAAAGGGGTTCTCCTTTTGAGCGCTTCAATTAATTCACAGAACGTTATCTCCCCTTCTCCTCTGACGATTATATCTATTGAGGGGTTCTCTTTCAGCACTTCTTGAGCAGTATAGGTTACCTGGGGCCCTCCCAGGACTATTGTAATGTGGGGGTTATCTTGTTTTATCATTTCACAGAGGCTCATTGCTCTCTGGTAGTTCCAAAGATACACAGAAATACCCAAAACATCAGGCTGTTCACGCAAAATTTCTTTTTTTACAGTTTTTAACGTGTGCATGACTGCTTCTCTCTCCAGGATTATAACTTCCTCATTTTGTGTAGCTTTATTCGCTTTCAAAGCTGAGGCGAGATACCCAAGCGCTAACGTGTGGACAACTTTGGGTGATCCGCTCGTTATGGAGAGAGGATTTGAAAGTGAGACTGGACACAACACAATCTTCATGGAATCACTGTCTTCTTCACCTATTTAAGTGCTTCGGCTTTACGAGGTTTTCCAATTGTTGACACAATTCTGTTACATGTACCAATTCTTATCATGTTACACGTGTAACATCAGTGAATGTACTTCTCTTGTTGCCAGGGATAGTTCGTATAGTAGATAACAGCATCAGATTGACAGCCGCAGAGGTCAAATACTAAAAAGGAGTGAAAGTCCTGATTTTTGTCTATTCAACTGGGATTGTCAATTTCGGGGTGGAGAATTCTAATCCTCTTAGATGTCACCTTTCAAGATTAATGCAATAAAAGATAATAAATTGTTACACGTGTAACAAAGTGAGACGATCACTCGACTTTTACAATCCCATTCAACCGCACAATATATATAATCTCCAGTAAAGGAAAAACACGGTGACACCATGAAGGTGAGTAAGTATACTATACTGCTGAAGCTTGAAGAGGATGAGTACCTCTTGATCAATTCCCGCAGTGGAGCTGTTGACCTCGTGGATGCTGATGTTATCAATCTGTTGCACACGTTATCTGATGCTGATCCTGCTGTTATAGAGTGCCTCAAAGAGAGAGGACATCTCACAGAGTTGTCACCTGAACAAGAAGTTGATGAAATGGAGGCCATGTGCAGCCAATATGTATTAACCCACCAGGAAAGGTACACCCACGTGATTATCCCAACATACAGATGTAACTTAGAATGCCCTTACTGTTTTCTTTTGGATCTTCAAACGAAAGGCAAATCATGGGTTAATACAGTTATAGATTCTGCACATGTTGACAAAATATTTGAAGCAGCCACAGCACTTGATACGTCTTCCAGAGGGAGCCTCGTCTTGTATGGTGGGGAGCCCCTGTTATTGAAGAACAAGCCGATAATAGAAGAAATCCTGCAGAAAGGGAGACAGCTTGGGTATACTTTTGGCATGTCTACCAATGGGTTAACAGTGCCTGCATTTCTAGATGTCCTCACAGAGTACTCTGCAGCCCTTCAGATCACCATCGATGGACCAGAAAAAGTACACAATGCCAGAAGGATCAAAAAAAATGGTGAAGGTACCTTTAATGAGGTGGTACAGGGAGTGGATGCTGCTGTTGAGGCAGGGTTATCTGTCACGTTACGAACGAACCTCGACAAGGATAATATTACAGATTTTCCTCAGATTGTAACCTTTTATATAAACAAAGGATGGTACGACAACCCCAATGTTTCCATGCAGTTTTCCACTGTTTTTAAAAAGCCGTGCAGCACTTACGAATCTCTCATCTACCCCGGAGAAGTGCATGAAGCTGTTGTCTCCATGACAGAAAAAACACCTGAAATCTGGAAGTTTGGATTCGATTTCAGGGGAGTAGAATTATTTGAATCTATCTTCTCAAAAGGTGTCACTGGCCCCCCGCGGTTCTGGTACTGCGAAGCCACGTCTGGTATGCTCATTTACGATCCTTTTGGAGACATCTATGTGTGCTGGGAGCATGTGGGTGAAGAATCCACCAGAGTTGGTGCGTACTACCCGAGGTTAACCTGGAATGACCAGTATAACCAGTGGAGAGAAAGGACAGTATTTACCATACCTGAATGTCGAGAGTGTGTTTACGCCTTATTCTGCGGCGGAGGATGTGGATATGAAGCGCTGGAACGATATGGAACATTATCAAAGCCAGTGTGTTATGACTACCACAATGTCTTTACCACAGCAATACCTGCTTTATACAAATTGATGAGGGGGGATAATGCTCAGAAAGAGTAAATATGTTTTGACCGTTCCGCTTTCAGAGGGCGAGTATCTTTTTGTGAACACCTTTACAGGCGATATGATCTCAGGAACAAGAGACCTCTTAAAGGTGTTCAAGGGTGGCCTGGAATCCTGTGATACAGACGTTGTGTCCAGTCTTGTTACTTCTGGATTCCTTACTGAATTAACTCCAAAAGAGGAAACTGCCTCTGTATTTGAAGCGTTACAATCAATTCGAAAGGTATACAAGGAGCACACTTTGTTTCTTTTCATTCTCACGTACAACTGTAATATGCGGTGTACTTACTGTTTTGAGTCTTACCTTTTTGAAAAGGAAGAAAAGTGGTTACAGAAGAGGATGTCCTTTAATCAGGTGGATGCAGCCTTTGAAGCGATGGAGAAATTAACTCCAGATGCACTGCCTGTACACCTCTTTGGTGGCGAACCCTTTCTTGTCCAAAATTATGATTTGGTGAGATATGTACTAGAAAAGGGGACAGATCTGGGAAAATCCTTCAGCGCCATAACAAATGGATTGGAAACATACCAGTTTATCCCCTTGTTGATGAAGGCTGACATCCAGACTCTCCAGATTACCCTCGATGGAGCAAAGGAGGTTCATGACACGAGGAAAAAGACGTGTGAGGGGGCAGGTACGTTTCACCAGATTGTCAAATCCATAGATCAGTTGGTGGAAGCTGGCATCCATGTAACAGTAAAGGTTACCTTTGACCACTCCACTGTGAGGGAATTGCCCCATTTCATGGAGTTTGCCAAAATGAAGGGATGGGTTGATACAGAACATGTGAGTGTGTATGCATCGCCAGTGTTCCACCACAGTAAGGGAGGATGCTACAACTTTCTGTGCAACCTCTATCTGGAAGATGTGGAGTTCTTGCTCACAGATAGTCTGGTAAGGACAGCCTTTCTGCAGGGTATGAACCCTTTGATTCAAAAGCTGGGATTCAAAGATAAGTGGGTCCCACAAGTTTCCTACTGCAGACACCTTCCATCGCAAACCTATTTTGATCCATTTGGTGATATATACCTGTGTGATGATTCTCTCGGAGATTGTGAACATGCAGTAGGTACTTACTATCCTGAGCTGCAATTCAATGAGCAGTATTACACGTGGAAGAAGAGGACTATCTTTGACATGAAGTCCTGTCACCACTGTAAGTATGCCATGATCTGCGCTGGCGGGTGTGGCCACTACACATATCATGAGAAGGGCAGTCTTTTAGAGCCTGACTGCACCTTTCCCAGACAAGCAATAACAGTCTATTATCCTTTGATTTGGAAAATGATTCAAAAATATGGGGAACGGCAATTGGAGGATTGGTAGTACTTGCAGTTATGAAAGTGCTAATATATTATCCTTGTATCTCATACTGTATGCTTTTCTTCTTTGAAAGCCGTTATTGTGAGAAGACTCAAATGGAGATGTTGTCATAAAATCAGGGGCAAGTTTAGGTAATTGAGAAAAGCATTGGTGGAGTACCGCTGCCTTTGATTACTGCCCTCTTTGCATACCTTCTTACTAATACAGGAGGTAATTGCAAAAACTAGTATTACAGCGCTTACTTCCAATATCATAGCATTGGTTACCGATTGAAGTTTTTAAATCTTTAGTTCACCTGATTGCCACAAACACATGTAATCGTTTAGTTTTCTGAAGTGACTCTGTAGCAATGGATTTCCTAACTTACGACCGAAAAGTTTATATATACTATTAGGTTCAAGTATATACAATGAAAGTGATCAGGCTGCAGAGAGGGAATTTCACACTGGAGGATGAAGTGATTGGCTTCATCGAGAAACGAGTGACAAAGTTCGGGAATGGAGCAAAGGTGGACTGTCCAAAGAAATACCTGGGAAAGAGAGTATATCTTTTGGTGTTAAAGAATGATCCAGACAGGTAGGAGATTTGAGAGAAAGGTTAAAAGGTTAGAAGAGGAAAACAAAAGACTCACTGAAGAGAATGTATTCCTTTTAAAAAAAGTCAAATCATTAGAAAAGAAGATAAGCGAGTTGGAGAAGAAAAGAAAGTCCACAAGAAAACCCCGCGTCAAATCTAATACATCTGGTAAAAAGAAAAAACCA
>Ga0209636_10000586_pt1 | contig 36037 bp, 32 predicted proteins | sample DeeMarSWOR152_54_FD_187464 | JGI IMG/M metagenome (GOLD analysis project Ga0209636, IMG submission 187464) | Marine sediment microbial communities from White Oak River estuary, North Carolina - WOR-1-52-54 (SPAdes) (version 2) | ecosystem: Environmental > Aquatic > Marine > Intertidal zone >... | reverse complement strand
AAGAGAATCATCGACCTTCCATACAAAGCTGATTTACTCTTGTCAAATAATAAAAAAGTAGAAATTGAATTTTCTTCGATAGTAGAAGAAGACAGAAAGGATTTAATTCAGGCTTTGAGAGGGGTTGTGGGTTAGATTTTCTGGCTGTGAGACTTTTCGTATTCTATCAGATGATGCTATTAACAGTTCTGGAGATGAATTGTTACACGTGTAACAAAGGTGATACACAACACAAGAAACGTGAACAGAAATATTTATATTTGTTCCTCTTTATTTCTTCACAATTCATGTAGAGGAGGAATGATGATGAGCAAGATGAAAGAACTCATTGTGATAGTATTATGTGCAGTAGCCTTACCCCCATTAGTATGTTCTGTTGAAAGCTCCCAAGAGGTTCCCATAACCACAGAACGACATACCCAACAGAATCCAGCCATTTATGGAGATATTGTCATCTGGGAAGACAACAGGAACGGTAATTACGATATCTACGGGTACAACCTTACAACACAAAATGAATTTCAGATAACTGAAGACTCAGAAGATCAAAAAAATCCTGCAATCTACAGTAATATAATCATCTGGGAAGATTACAGACATGGTAAACCTGCTCTCTACGGGTATAACCTGGAAACAGGTGAGGAGTTCCAAGTAGTACCACCTGGTCGAAACGCTCACCCTGCAATCTACAAAGATATCGTAGTCTGGGAAGATGACTCAATTGGCAGCCCTGGTATCTGTGGGTTGAACCTGGCCACAGGTGGTACATTCCAGGTCAGTGAAACCCCAGATGAACAACGGTGGCCAGCAGTCTACGAAAATTATGTAGTGTGGGAAGATGAAAGAAACCATCATGACATCATCTACGGGTACAACCTTGAAACGAAAGAAGAATTCCAGGTCAGCAGAATCCAGCAGCTTTCTTTCTCAGGCACCTCTCACCACAATCCAGCAATTCACAATAACATTGTGGTCTGGACTGATAACTACGACATTCTCTACGGATACAACCTTAAAACGACCAAAGAGTTCAAAATTGCCGCAACCTCCATGGATGAATGCACTGATTCAACAAAGGGGAGAGACCATAACCCAGCAATTTACAACAATATTGTGGTCTGGACAGACTGCAGGAATGGCAACCCCGACATTTACGGGTTCAACCTTACAACGGACCAGGAATTCCAGATTACTACCAACAAATATTGTCAAAATGATCCTGTAATCTACAACAATTACGTGGTCTGGCAAGATAACCAGAACGGTAACTGGGACATCTATGGTGCTGATATCAGTTCGCCCCGTACTACCCTCTTTAACTCCAGGACGAAGCTTGTTCTCTTTGATTTTCTTTATGTATTCCTGGTGGTAGCACCCACAACAGGTGTTATATTCACTGCAGGGAGAGGCATCTGGCATGTGAAGAAAGCCCTTCTGAAGATACCCGGGGCAAGAGATTTCAAAAGAGGCAACTGCAGCTCTGAAGCACCGATGGTCTATATTGCCTACCTTCCACTGTATATTCTTTTCATCTTTACTCAGTATGTATGGCTCCTTGAATTAACGGTGTTACTGGTTTGCACCATTTTAACTGCTACTATCCTTTGGTGTAAAAAGACTCCCTACATTCGTATAACCAACGATAACATCGTTGTCTTTTCAACCATGATACTCAAGCCAAAAGTTGTTGAAGTAGATACTATTGAGGATATTGATTTCAGCGTGGAGGATAAGATCTTTTTATTACTTAAAAATGGTAAAAAGGTTAAAATCAAGTTTTCTCTTGTACATGCAGATGAAGATTTACTATTAATTAAAGCTTTGAAAAAGTTCAAAGAAAGTTAATACAATTTACCACAAACCTTAGGTTTTGCAGATAAAGGAAAAAAGGTTGATTCAGACATTAAGGCAAGTAACCTAAACCCTGACTGTAAGACTGGTACTACGCTGTTCTGAATATTTGCCAGGGTTCTTATGGTGGTTTTACACTTTTATAGTATATAATATATCATTAATATGTGACTCCACATTATAAAAGAGAATTTATGTTACACGTGTAACAACTTTGCAGTCATAAAACATGTTTTTGGACGTACATGACATTCGTGGCCAAAATGTGCCAAAGATATTCCGACCTCGTTTCATAGGCAGATGTTCTGGTTGTATTTGACATTATCCTGCAGAGTATTCCATGAGTTGAGTTTTCTTTTTAGAACCGAAGTGTGAGTAATATTCAACCAAGGTACAATCTGTTCTTTTGAAAATGTTTAAATATCTCTCTAGATCAAGACAGTTATGGGACAACAGTACCTGACTGAAAGTGAAAAGGAGCTGCTCACTGCCATAGGTAGATATCCGCATATGTCTTTTAAAGAACTTATTGATTATACTAACTACAAGCGATTGAGTTCTATAGTGAGAAAAGTTAAAGAATTAAGAGAACGAAATATTCTATGGGGACCTGTATATACTCTCGATTATGGTAAATTGTGCAAAAATCCCCTTCATAGCCTTATGTGTGTTATAGAATTTGAAAAGGATTATGAAACAATCATTGAGTATTTGAAGTTAATTGAGCCCCTCGTATGGGTATACCGTGTGCTGTCTTCTCACAAGGAGGTATTAATTGCGGGATTCCTCTCTTCAGATGATGTAGCAGTTGCTGCACTTCTCCAGTTACTCAAAGATAACAGTATCATAAAAGATTTTATTGTTCGTGCCCGCTGCCACCGGGATGTTGAAGAATGCCCCAATTTTTTTGGAGACCCTGTCCCACCTCTGGATACACTGTATGACCCCTGTGAACCTCCTGACATTTCCTTTGGGCAGCATGATACTAAATGGAATGAGTGTGATATCAGAACCCCTTTCCTTTTATGTGGAGGATACGAAAGCGTAAAACTAGTTGAAATACTCAAAAAAGAAAGAAAATTACATGATAGAGTATGGAAATACGATCAAATAAAGTATTCTTATAGAAAAATGATAAAGAATAAATTGATAGAGAGAAGGTATTATATACATCCATTTCCACTTGAACAGTGCGCTGACTTCTTTTTGTTCTTAAGAACTGAAGATATTGGGTTAACCCTGAGGATACTGTGCAACTTTGCTAAGGGAGGACGGATATACAGGGAGTACTCGCTCCGTGGGGACTGGGGATTAATCGGCTGCATATGTCATCCTCAGTTTGTTATAGACTTAATGCATAAGCTGGACCAGGTAGATGAGATCAAAGAAAAAGAACTGTATCATAAACGCTCCTTTCCTCCCGGCATTCGCTATGTTGGTGAGTACACTGAATTCACCTACTATGACGTTGACACCCAGACCTTGGAGTATCCGTATGGTATATTCAAAGAGAGGGTCAAAGAAAAACTCGAGAGTGAAAAGTGATTGGCCCAATTAATTAACAGTGTTAAGCTATGACAGAAAGGCCACAGTTCTGCAAAAGAATGAAAAGAGATATTAAATTTTCTGGATAATACTGAAAGGAATTTGTTACACGTGTAACAAAGTGAGAGAAGCACTAACAAGTGGAGTACGATGAGCCAATTTTCATATGTTCTTGTTAGGTTTATTTTACCATCCGCACGTGTTCACCCAATATGTCAAAGATATTCCACCCTTAAGGAAGTCTCATAGGCAGATGTTCTGGCTGCAACTGGTGTCATCTTGTAGAGCAGTTCATGGGTTGAGCTTTCTTTTGAGAATCAGAGTGTGAGTGGCATTCAACCAAGGTACAATCTGCTCTTTTGACAAAATTTATATATCTCTCAAAGTCACAACAACTATGAAACAACAGTACTTGAGTGAAAGTGAAAAAGAGCTGCTCACTGCCATAGGTAGATATCCACAGATGTCTATGAAAGAACTTATCAATTACACAGGTTACAAGCGGGTGAGCTCTATAGTGAGAAAGGTCAATGAATTCAGAGAGCAAAATTTTCTGTGTGGACCTATATATCGGGCTGATTTAGGTAAACTGAGCAAAAATCCCCTTCATAGGCTGATGTGTATTATCGAATGCAGCCAGAGTTATGAAACAATCATTTCATATTTGAAGTTGACTGAATCTCTCGTATGGGTGTACCCTGTCCTATCTTCTCACAAGGAGCTACTAATTGTGGGATTCTTATCATCAAATGATACAGAAGTTACTGCACTCTTCCAATTGCTCAAAGACAACAACATCATTACAGATTTTGTTGTTCGTGCCCGCCGACACCGGGATGTTAAAGAGTGCCCCAATTTTTTTGAAGACTTTGTCCCACCTCTGGATACACTGTGCGACCCCTGTGAACCTCCTGACATTTCCTTTGGGCGGCACGATACTGAATGGAATGAATGCGATATCAGAACCCTTTCTTATTTATGTGGAGGATACGAAAGTATTAAATTAACTAATATACTCAAAAAAGAAAGAAGATTAGATAAAAAAAAATGGACGTACAATCAAATAAAGTATTCTTACAATAAAATGCTAAAAAGTAAATTAATAAGGGAAATATATTACATCTATCCACTTCCACTCGAGCAGTGTGCTGACTTCTTTTTGTTTTTGAAGACTGAAGATATTGAATTAACTCTGAGAATACTGTGCAACTTTGCCAGAGGAGGACGGATATACAGGGAGTACACGCTCTGTGGAGACTGGGGATTGATCGGCTGCATATGTCATCCTCAGTTTGTGCTGGATCTAATGCATAAGCTGGATCAGGTAGATGAGATCAAAGAAAAAGAATTGTATCATGTTCGCTCCACTCCTCCCGGTATCTGCTATGTTGGTCAACGCGCTGAATTCATACACTTTGACGTTGACACCCAGACCTTGGAATACCCGTACCATGTATACAAAGAGAAGATTAAAGAAAAAATTGAAAATGAATTGGCCCACCGTTAGTGATCCTGGCTTCACAGAACTTAAAAAGATAGCAAAAGGGTAAGATGATCACATGCTTAATCCTTCTCTGGATACTAAGAGTGCAAAGTGCCCTCGCATATTCACGTTAATCGATTACTATAGATTATAGTCCTTCTTTGAGAACCAGAGCGTGAGTGGCATTCACCCAATAGTACAACCTGTTTTTGGAAATACTTATATATTTTTCAAAGTCACAACAGTCATGGGTCAACAGTACTTGAGTGAAAGTGAAAAAGAGCTGCTCACTGCCATAGGTAGACATCCACAGATGTCTATGAAAGAACTTATTGATTACACGGGTTACAAGCGGGTGAGCTCTATAGTGAGAAAGGTCAAGGAATTCAGAGAGCAAAATTTTCTACGGGGACCTATATATATTGTCGATTACGGTAAACTGAGCAAAAATCCTCTTCATAGGTTGGCGTGTGTTATAGAATTTAACAAGGATTATGAAACAATCATTGAGTATTTGAAGTTAATTAAGCCCCTTATATGGGTATACCGTGTACTATCTTCTCACAAGGAGGTATTACTCGCGGGATTCCTCTCTTCAGATGATGCAGCGGTTACTGCACTCCTCCAGTTACTCAAAGATAACAACGTTATAACAGATTTTATTGTTCGTGCCCGCCGACACCGGGATGTTAAAGAGTGCCCCAATTTTTTTGGAGATGCTGTCCCTTCTCTGGATACACTGTGCGACCCCTGTGAACCTCCTGACACTTCCTTTGGAGAGTATGATACTAAATGGAATGAATGCGATATCAGGACCCTTTCCTATTTACATGAAGGATACGAAAGTACTAAACTAACTGAAATACTCAAAAAAGAAAGAAAATTACATGATAAAACGTGGAAATACGACCAAATAAAGTATTCTTATAGAAAAATGATAAAAAATAAATTGATAGAGAGAATATATTACATAAATCCATTTCCACAGGATCAATGTGCTAACTTCTTTTTGTTCTTAAGAACTGAAGATAGTGGGTTAACTCTGAGGATACTCTATAACTTTGCTAGAGGAGGACGGATATACAGGGAGTACACGCTCTATGGGGAGTGGGGATTAATCGGCTGCATATGTCATCCTCGATTTTTCGCAGGGTTGATGCATAAACTGGATCAGGTGAATGAGATCACAAAGAAAGAATTGTATCATGTTCGCTCTACTCCTCCCGGTATTCGCTATGTGGGTGAGCATGCTGAATTCACATACTTTGACGTTGACACCCAGACATTGGAGTATCCGTATGGTATATTCAAAGAGGAAATCAAAGAAAAACTCGAGAGTGAAGAGTGAACTGGCCCAAAATTAATTAACAGCATTAAGTTATGACAGACAGGTCTGTTCTGCACAAGAATGAAAAGTACGAGATATTCCAGATTTTCTGGATGATACTAAAAGGAATTTGTTACACGTGTAACAAAAGTGAGATAAACACTAACAAGTGGAGTACGATGAGCCAATTTTTATATACTCATTCAAGGTTGCAGTATTATGAACGCACAAACACATACAGCTTTACACGTGGTGAAAGGAGCTGTCCAAAAAGTGTTGAACGCGAAATGGACAGCAGGAGTCTGGGTAGAAGGTAGTAAGGGCAGGTTGATAGTGCAGTATGATCGGAAACCCACTGAGGAGGAATTACAGGAAATTGAAAGAGAAGCCAACCAAAAGATACGGGAGGATGTTCCAGTTGAGGAGTATGTGATGGACAGAAAAGAAGCTGAAAAGAAGTGGGGAGATGCTATTTATGATTTGTTTCCTCTTCCTGAGGACATTCAGGAGTTGAAAATTGTGTGTATTGAAAATTGGAACGTCAATGCGTGTAATAAAGAGCACACGAAAATGACGGGAGAGATTGGAAGGATTACCTTGAGAAAGGTGAGATTCAGAGATAAAAAGCAGTTGCTGGAGATATCATTTTTTGTTACAAATGAATAGGAGGATGTAAAAATGGATGAAAAACAGAAAAAGGTAAAGAAGCTGTCGAAGGAATATGAAAGGCTTACTGCAGAGAATATATTCCTTAAGGAGAGACATGAGAGGCTTACTGCAGAGAATATTCGCCTCTTGCAAGAGTTAGAAGCATTAAAAGATGAAATCAAGGAGCTTGAAGAAAATTCGTGTTAACCCTTCAGATAACGCAAAAAGAGCTCAACAAGATTTATATACAGTGTTTAAGATGAGGTTATATGATCGGTGTGTCTCTCCAGGAAGATGCAGATGTTGCACGTGTAGGAGGAAAAGCTGCAAATTTAATGAAATTAAAAAGGTTTAATATTCCAGATGGTATATGCATTACCATAGAAGCTTACGATCTCTTTTGTGAAAAAAATGGACTGAAGGATAAAATAGCTGACATGGTAACATTAATAGACTATGATGATACGAAAAGTGTTGAAAAGGCATCAAAAAAGATTAGAAAGACTATTTTTGAAGCTAAAATTCCTAAAGAAATTAAAGAAGCGATCAAGAGTGTACACTATGAACATGTTGCGGTTAGATCCTCTGCTGAGTTAGAAGATTTGCCAGAAGCAAGTTTTGCTGGGCAACAGGAGACATACATTAATCCAGCATCATTAGAAGATGCAGTCAAGAGGTCCCTATGAAAAGAGTGTCGAGTGCAATCTCAGAAGAGACTATTCAGAAGCAGTTTGAATTTAAAATACAGGATGTTGAGGAGAATTGCTATGTTCTTACAGGAGAAGTTCTGAAAACAGCTCAGATCCCCTACAAAAAAGGGAATAACCTTTCCATTCTGAATGAAAACCTTTCACACTTCAGGTGCGAAGATAAAGAAGGATTCGGGATCACAGAGTATTTGGTGAAAATTGAATAATTCGTGTGTTAATCTATTATTGAAAAAGACAAGAGTGTTACTCTTGTACTGCACTCCGGTAAAAGTGTTCCACCCTTGTTCTGTCTGCCCTTGTTCTGTTTTTGTCTCCACTGGAAGTCATTTATAAAGCAGAAGCTATGAAGAGCACTAGCTTGTTGCATCTTTCGTGCAGGTTCTAAGGGATTACAGGTTAATCCCTCAAGGCTGTTGTTCAAAACGGAGATCATTTGATCTACCTCTCCTCTGATCTATCCTTTATAAATCTAGTGGTTTCAATTTGTGCATAAATTCTGTTTCCAGTCATGAAATTCATCTCTTTCTTCAAAAGTATTAAATCCTAAAATTCTGGGCAGTGCTTATTGTACAACTCTTTTCTTTGGCCAAGCTGTAGGTGAATGTACTTCAAAGTCGTTTCTATATTGCGGTGCCCCAACTGTTCTTTGACTTCAATGACTGAAGCACCGTGGGCAATCATGTTGGTAGCCAGTGTGTGTCTTAACACGTGTGGGGTGGCATTTTTCTTGATTCCTGCTAACTGACCATATTTTTTGACCATGGCGTACACTCTACCCCGGGAGATTCGTCCTCCTTTCTGGGAGGTGAATACTGCTTTCCTCTCAGTTTTAGGTAAAGATTCCAAGTATTGGGTCAGTGCATCAACGCACTTTTCAGATATGATAACTTTCCGGTCGTGGTACGTTTTGGTGTCTTTAACAGTAATTTCTCTCCTGTCTAAATGAAGATCACTCATATCAAGGTTACATAATTCATTGACTCTCATTCCTGTATACAGTAATGTGGTGACAATGGCACGATCTCTCAAATTGGGGATTACTCTGAGGAGATTTTGAGCTTCTTTCACTGTTAAGAAACTGGGCTGTCTATTGTGTCTTTTAGGTGGTGTTAATTTGATTTTCTTTCCCAAAAATTGGAAATAGTGGTTTAAAGCATAGATAATGTTGGCAATCGTAGAGTTAGCATATCCTTGACCCTGGAGATACTGGTAGTACTGCATGGCATCAGCTTCTGTGGGGTTGTCAGTGTTTGCCCATCTCAGGAACTTTCTCACTTAATAGAAGTAATTCCTGGCAACTCCACAAGATATTTGTTTGTGAGTGATGAGGTATACCCTGAAATTCTCCAAATGGTATGCAGTTTGTTGTATGTCAACAGTTATGGTGTCACCACTCCACGTGAAATCTGTTTCTGTCCATGTTCCATCTGCAATCATTTTCACACACCCCTAACCTATTTATCACTGATTCTCTACAGCAATGAACCCATGAATTGTCTCTGGATTTACTGATTTGGCTTTTTGAAGTTGTTCTCTCAGGTTATTCCACCGTAGCTCCGTTTTCGTATTTTTGTAGATTACTTTTCCTCTGATGAACTTAGTTTTCCATTGTGATTCCACTGTTTGTACTGCTTTCTCAAATGTTTCCACCGTATTAAATTTGTAGAGGGTTCTCACCATTAAACACATTAGAAAACCCCCTCAAGAACTAATTCGATGAGAACGTGCCAGAACACACCGTTCTGAACGAATAATCCGAATTGAACGATAAAAGGTGCTTTTGGGTATAACTGAAGCTTTTCGTAGACCAGTGGTATAATCACCAGGGCAATAATTGCTGCTGCCACTACTTCACCAATGGTCATGGCCAATGTAATCTCCTCACCACTTCTGAAATGGCTCACTACAGTACTGAAGAGGACACCGACGAATACTCCCACATACATGAGAATCTGACGAGTCAAGGACATACAACTAGGATTTTCTGTGCTCTGTACTACAGGAGAGTTCCATTCCAGGTGGCATCCCGTCTCACTTGAGAGAACTTCTGGTGTACCTTGGAGTATGACTGTACCATTGTCTTTCTTGCCCTTTTCTGCACGATCGTTCAGATCAAAATACTTCCTTGCGACTGACATTAATCCCACCTTCTTTGGAAATAGAAAAGGAAAAAGATCAGGCGCACTGCTCCACAGTAACCTCTTCCAATTGTACGAAGCCGTCCCTGTTTGTATCTTTCCATCGCAACAGCAACAAGTGAGCGTTCCTGTATGCTTCCCAGTTGGAAGGGTCTTCTAAGAACAAAGATCCAGCGTAAGTACCACGCCAGCCGTAACCCCAGACCAGTAGTACGTTCCTCGTATCAAATTTAGCCAGGTAGATAATGCAGGTATCCTCGTAGGGATACTTTTCCAGATCCAAGTAGATGGACCTTCCCTCACAGCGAATGGTAAAGCTCACATTACGGTTCAGATCATAGGAAATGCCGCAGTATCCACCGAACTCTGTTGCTGCTGGATTGACAGCTGGCCCTCCCACAATGATCAAGTTTCCCTGGTCACGTTCTTCTCGAGTTAAAATGGTGTCTGTTCTTCCTTGTGGATTCTCAAAAGCACCACCCAGTGCTAACCCATAGGATATGTGTGATGTTCCTAGAATATCTGTGGTGTACGCCTCTTCTCCGACTATGAAATAGGAGTTAGCGCTGAACAGCGAAGAAATCACCCAGTCTGTGCTTTTTCGAGGGTTGACAGTGATAGTCTGAGAAATAGGCATCTCTCTGTAGGTATTCTTGTTGTCTGTCTCCTGTTCTGGTGTAAATACCATGTCAGAATCAAGTGGTAACCCTTTCAGATCCAACGTCACTGTGAAGTTCTCAGGTACAGAACCAGCATTTCCCACGGTAGCTATGAGAAGCGTAACTGAATTAATCCCTGACATCACTAAGACTGTGACAATTAACACTGCTGTTATTCTTTCCATGTTCACCGCCTCCCTAACCGAAAACCTCTGATCATCCCTGAAGCATCCCTGATCATGCCAGATGCCTCTCTGATCATGCCTGATGCTTCCAACATTACCTCAGTAATTCCAGCTCCATCAAGAGCCTTAGAATCAGTCACAGATTCACCTTCACTCTCAAGGTTGTCTGCCCTCTCTTTGAGATCATCAGCTTTTTTGACCAGTTCCTTGACACCATCTTCTGCAGTCGTTCCTTTCACCAGCTCGTACACGTCTCTGATCATGCCAGATGCATTCCGTATCATGCCGGACGCATTTTCAACCAATACAGAAATATCTCTTTCCAACTTGGGCACGTCTTCAGTTGCTGCCAAGTCCACAAGATTCCTCATGTACCGTGAAAATCTCACAGCCTCTCCAGAAAGGTCCTGTACTTTCTCAGCCAATATTCTGTAGCGTTCTGCAGTTTTGTCGTCTCTCACTAACTCGGAAGCATCCCTTATCATCCCGGAGGCATCCCTTATCATCCCGGAGGCATCCCTAATCATACCAGATGCGCACCTGATCATTCCCGATGCTGAAGGTCTCACTTTTCCACAATCTAATGCAGCCACACTCTCGCTGACTGCTCTATCTATTTCTGAAACAGCTTTATCAGCTGCTTCGGTGGTCTTAATCTCCACCACAACAATATCTTTTTTCATGCAATCACCTCTTGTAGTGCTGCACAAGCAGCTGCACTTCCAATGAGGTCTAGCAGAACGCAGAAGAAGAATTCAAATTTTCTCAATCCTCTGCACTGGTTACAGTACCTGCCTTATAAGCGTTACTCTTTTTTAGATTCAAAATGTTGATGAAAAATCAATTTATGGTCACATATTTTTGAAAAAAAGAATTTGTTCCAATTAATCTGTTTTTGATTATAGTGTTGGAGATCAAAGTGGTGTGCGTAAGCTCAGCTGGGTATGAAAGCAATTTTATCATTTGGTGCAAAGGTTAGTAAGGTTGCTCACATAAATGTGACAAATTATTATAAATGTGGATCAACAGTAAAGTACCTGTTCGTGATCAGTCCGAGGGAGGTATCAATTCTTCAGTTGGGAAGGTGATGAAGATGGCACAAATTTCAGCAAGAGAAAAAGTGGAAAAGTATTTTGAAATTTATGAACAGATTTATGAGGACCCTTTTGTTGCACGTTCCAAAATAGCAAAAAATACAGGAATGGCATATAACACTGTTAAGAGGTATCTTACTGAAATGGAAGACTTCATGGTTGGTCCAGTAATCTGTGTGTATCCGACCCGGGATTATCACGAGTATGTTTACTTTCTTCAGGTCAGAAGAGTTGCAGATAGAGTCAGAGAATTTCCTCCAGATTATGAATCAGGAAAAAAGCGAATCTTATTTCATTAACACATGTTCAACTATTGTTCCAATAAATGAACCCAATTGATGTTCAAATTCCCTGCTGAAATCAGACGCTCCGCTTTTAGCATGAGCTATTTCATGCAGTAGAGTTTCCGCATACTTTTTGAGACTTCTGAGTTGTGTTCGTTTGATAATCACTCTCCCAGTAGCTCCTTCCCATAACCCTGTGGTCTCTATATGAGAATGCGGGTCTAGCCTCATAGTTTCTGATATCTTTATTTCCTTAATATTCCTTGGCTTCCCACCAACAAGATTCAGAATCGCGCCAGTCATGCTGAAAATCTTTCTTTCTTCCGACTCCATATCCTTTTCTTCGATGAACTTGAATACAAAACTTTCATTCCATTCTTTACTGAATTGTTCAAGATCTCGAATTGTATTGCCTGAAACATCCTGCAGTCCTCTAATCTTTTCCTTTATATTTTCAGGTAATATAATCACTTTATATCCATCTTCCACTGCTTTGGCAACAATATCTCCTGCATACATGAGTTCTTCAGATGTAAAGAAAACAACTTTCTCAAGAGCATTTAACTGTCTACATGCATGAACGCTCACATCCATCCACTGCAATTCATCATGAAGTGTCCCATCCCGGAAGGATTTCAAATCTTTAACAAGGGCCTTCGCAATATCTCCACTTCTGCAAGAGAGAAGAATAGACTTAACTCTCTCAGAATAAGCACTCCGACCAACATTGGTTCTTTCTCTGTTCAATGCTTTCCGAATCTTCTTGGTTAGAGACGTTATATTGTATGAGAATAGGAAGTTCTCTTCTTCTGCAACTCTGACACCATTTATGTAAATTCTGGCATTTTTTTTCTTTTCTAAAACCTCGCCATATTGTGTGATTTCGAGAATTCTCTCTCCAGAAAATATTAGGAATAAATCTTTAGCCTTTCTAACATCTACTCCAGTACAACCATTTAAAATGAACTCAGTTCCAATAAAATGAGGATCTGAGGGTGGATGGATATAAGCGTGCAACGTTACAACATCCTCAAAATCATGTTTTTCTGATTTCTCAAGTGTTATATTCCCGTGTCTGGACTTAATTTCCACTTTTACCCCTTTTCTATCAAATGTAGCAAGCGCATCTTTGAGTCCAATACCAAACTTCCCGATAACGTGAGGATTTCTCAATTTTTCTTCATCTTCTTTTTGAGTTAAATGTTCATATCGTAGACCACGTCCAAAGTCTCTGATGTGCCACTGCCTCTTTTTGTCTTCAAAGATTTCTATTTCTTTTGTATTGGTCAGGAGTTTTTCATCTATAGCATTCGCTACTACCTCTCTTATGGCATGGAATACTTCCCAATCTTCCAGGATCTTTTCAATATTGAGGTCAAATTTTCTTGCAATCATATTCCTCATCTCTGTCTGTTCTTGACTTGATCTTTTTTCTTCATTTACCATCACGTTCATTTTCTCTTTCTTCATAGTTATTTTTCGTGAAAAAAGTTTATAAAAATATCCTTATTCAAATATTTCAATTGTAGTATTTGAATTATTTGAAGATAGAATACTCTCAAACATTATTTCTGTGTAGCAAAATGCATAATTCCTTAATTTTCTTTTTTTATGCGTTTTTCAGCTAAAAAATAATATATTGTGGATTTTAGTTGAGCTGAAATAATATATAGCATTAGTGGGGCTTGTTTTTCCTTTCTGATTATTCAGTTTCCGCCTTTATTGGACTATTACATTTAAGGTCAGAGCATCTTACTATTCTCGAACTTCTAAAATACTGCAAAAAATTTCTACACCCTGGACATAAAAATAGTTCATGAAGGTCATGCACAGTATTACAGAACATTTCGACTTCACTTATGGATAATTTTTCCACCAGAGGATTATCATGAGAAAGAAGATTGCCCATAAACAATGTTTCCCTAAGTTTTCTGAATTGCTCCAGAATTTCCTTTTTAAAATCACATTCTTTTAACAAATCCTTCATTCTTTTTTCCACTGAATCAAATAATTCCGCTACTGTATATTTGCCACTCTTCTTGTAAATAATGGGGGTTTTCATTGCTTCGCAGATATTTTTCAGAATCCATTCCAAATATATACGGCTTTCGTTACCTGCCCCATTCTTATCATTATCAGATAACTTATCTAATATTTTTTCCCATCTAGGCTTGTATTGTTTTATTCTGGGACCAGTATCTACACCCCAACTCAGAATTTCAATATTTTTGAATTTGTTTTGTACTCCTTCAGCGCGCTGAAGCGATACAAGCTGGTCATACCAGATTTCGTCGTGAGTAGTTATAAATAATTGGTTATCCCCAAATTCATCCATCAGCAATTTAGCTATTCTGTTTCTATGACCCGCATCTATTGTGGTAACTACATCATCCAAAATAATCAAAGAACATCCTTCATTGAATTTTTTTACAAACGCAAGGAATATGCATAAGCCTAAAGAGTCAAGATGTCCTTCACTCGTAAGTGCCCTTGGATCTTCTCCTATCCGACCAAATGATTCCATCTTTAACTCAGTGCTTGCCCTTCTTCCAAGTGTGACCACCAATTCTATGTTCTTGTGGGGCTCGTCCAGATGGAGTGAAGTGTAAAATCTTTGTATATCTTCCTGTATGGTATCATATACACTCTGGATTTTCGCTTTTTTTGTATCCGAAAATGCAAGGTAAAGCCTTTCGGCTACTTCATAATCCATTTCAATATATTTAAGTTCGGAATTAATCTCTTTTATATCATTGTATTTATTTTTTGCTTGTTCGATCAAACGGACAACTTCCAATATCTTCTTTTCCTCTACTGTAAGTCCTATGTTTTCCTGCAGTTGATTACATTTTTTCGAAATAATTGGTCTTAGCCTATCTATTTCGCTTCTCTGTTGAATAATTTCTAAAACTGGTATTTCACATCCTGGTTCTTCAAGAGCAAAAAATTTATTCATGAAATTATCTAAAATACCTATCAAATATTTGATCTTTCTATTTTCTTCAGAAAATTCAGAAAAATCTTCTATTTTTGAGCTTAGAATTCCGAGCCCGTTTACCAATTCTCTAAGCTCATACCTTATTTGAGCAAAACTCTGTCGAACTTCTGAAGCTTCCTCAGAAAGACTATGAAGGATTTCAAGACGTTCTTGAATTTTGGCAATTACTTGTTCTCTAGCAATCATTTGAGAACATAATGGACATGTGTCCATTTTTTTCTCCCTAATAAGTTCCCTACCGGTCGCAAGCATGTTAACTATTGATTGATCTACTTTCTCTCTTTTTTCATTCTGCAAATAGTCTTTTATTTTCATATTGAGCTTTTCGACCTTATCAATTATTTCGTCTCTGATGGAAAGTGATCTCACCAAATCAGATATTTCATCAAGAACTTTGATTTTGTTTGAACTATCATCTTTTCTCTTTGCTTTCTTGTAAACTTCTTCTATATACTCGTAATCTTCTTCAAGTGATCTCATCGGTGGTAATCCATACTCTTCGAGCTTTCTATTCAATATTGGATGAATACTCTGAAATTCAAAGATATTTTCCCCAAGAATTACTGATAGATCCTTAAACAGTTGATCAACCCTTCCTTGTTTTGATTCTGCTGTGCTTTTCAGTTCGTCACGAAGTTTCATCATTTTGAGTTCTATATCGTCTAATGATGCGACTCCAATTATATTTCCTATTGCTTTGAACCGGTCCGCTGGTCTGCAAATAATAAACTCAAGAATTTGTGATCTTCGTAAAATGAAGTTCCCAGTGCGAGCTATCTGGAAGTAATCTTTGAATAATTCAGGGGGAGAAGGCTCTGAAGCAAATGTTCTGCTAAGAGACAGAGTGCCAGGATTAAATGTTATTTCAATGTTCACATCATCTGGCGTGAAATTAACATGAGGACCATGGCGTTGTAATGATAATTTCTGTGCTCCCTCCAAGTGAGACACTTTTTTAGTGAAAAAGAACTCAATAGCGTCGACTATCGAACTCTTTCCAGTTCCATTTTCACCTTTCAACAGAAGACTCTTCCCATCAAGGTCCAATTCCAGATCTGGAATTCCTCTAAATCTCTTGATAACGATTTTCTTAATCGCAATTGACATTTTCTCGCCCTCTCTGTATTATTTCCAAAACTTCTTTCTGTGAGTTGATATTTCCCTTTTCAATGAGTTTCCTAAGTTCTTGAATAATATCAACAGATATCATCTCATCATTTTCTAATTTTTTAAAAAATTCATCAAATATTTCTTCTTTAATTCCCATTCCAATCATACCTCTCTTTATTCCTGTCTACTTTGATCCAGTCACTTTTGTTCTTATTGTAAGAGTACAAATGCTCCCTTTGAAGTAAATCCCATAAGCACATGGTATGCACGATATTCTTTTCTACTTCCTCACTTTTATAGTTTTCGGTCAACAATTGATTTAAATCATATTGTGAAATTGGAGGAAAAATCCCTGTAAAGCTTCTGAAACACTCCATTGCTTCTTATTTTTCTCACACGAATTTTAATTCAAAAAACTCGTTTTCTTCAACAAAAAGCCACTAATTCCTTTATTATTGGCTATCAATTCTTAATCATTAATTTATTCAGGTTTTGAGTCAAGAAATTCTCAATGCCTAAACGAAAAAATAAACGGATCAAAAAGGTTATAAAGGAAACAAGTAATTATTCAAGGATTTTCAGGTGCTAAAGAGTTTCCTCCATGCCCATCCTTTTTAGTTCAATGTAAATTTCATGGGTAAGTTTAGGTTTAGGTAAATTTACTATAATTCCACAATTTGGTTTCATTTAGTTATTTTTCTGTATAACATCGTTACCAAGGATGAAGCAATAAAACTCTATATTATTGTACCTGTCCTAGATAAGTTTTGGTTGATGTGTCTTAGTCCATTCTGCAAATCGATTTGCCAAAATCTCGAAGTTTTCCATATACCGTGGCAAATTTTTTTCTGTCGGCGTGCATATATTAACCCAGCGGTTTTATCCCAGATCGCAGCAATGAATGATCCTTGTTGGTCAAATATTAGGTCTTCGTTAACATAATTCTTGTTTACCAAGACTCCAATAAATTCAAAGTGATACCATAGTTGCTGAAGTTTCCGTCTGGCCTCATAATTGTTAAGAAAATCACTGTAACCAAACTTTTCAGGCATTTGAGTTCTTACCCACGAAGCTGCTTCCAACATTTCGAGACTTGTAGATCGTTCATAAAGCTTCAGTACGACTGATATGTCCTGCGATAAGCGCATTCTCCTAAGCTGAAAAAAGATAAGAAGAACGGAAATAGCAACAGTGAGTGCTGAAAGTATAGCAGCCAAGGCGGTAATCATATCATAGTTCATCATTTTCCTCCTCTATCTAGTGAGCTTTGTCTTTTCTATATGATATGCTTATAGAGTATATATTTCTTTCGTTTCCAATCTCTGTTCTAGGCTTCGTCACACTGTCACAACCTCTGCAAATCCTTCCTATTCTAAAAAGTAGACTCAATAACTCCCCCAATCTCTTTAAGATATCAAGGAGGTTCTTGGAAATCTATGAGCATACATGTATAGCGGTCACAAATAAAAAGAGAGAAGAAGATTTACTGAAGTTAGTAGGATCAAAAGCCATGAGGTGTGAGCAGTAAACGAATAAAAAGAAAAGGAATTTCTCAAGTTGATTAGGTTCAATAGGACTATTTTCATCATCTTCTCAAAATTAATGCGCTAAAAGCTAAAATTGTTACACGTGTAACAAATGTGAGACAATCACCAAATTCTTACAACCTAGGTCTGCCAAAGCTCGCACAACCCTGATAACAAGTCAACAGCATATTCTTTCCCTATCACAAAAACTTATTAATGGGCACAAATTTTTTCTCCCAAAAGTATGTGCCAATAAACTCATTTTTCGTTATATTTTTGGAAACAATCCACCGAAAGGTTTTTATAGGGGATAACTGGACACACACATCGCACTTTGGAAACACGAGGCTAGCACGGGAAGAAGATCTAATATGAAAGGTGTGGCAGCATCACCTTTGCAGATCTGTTCCTGCACATGTCAGAAGAGAATCACTCAATCCTCTCAAAGATTGGCACTCAAGCTGATCTCACAATGGTTAAAAGGAGGTTAACAAATGAAAGGAATGTGTGTGCAGGTAGGCCATTCATCATTGGATCCAGATAAGCACTGTTTTGATGGAGATAGTTCTTACGTTACTGGCTCTTTTGAGAATGAATTGGTTCGGTTATTGGGTGTTGATGCACCTGAAGTGAGAGGATTAAATCTGTACTACCTTAGGAAAAGTGGATTTCTTTATAGACTGGATGGCAACCTCAGAAAGTACTTGGAACCTAAACTAACGAACGAATCAATTGGAATTCACAAAAACCTGGGATTTGAAGCCAGAAACTTTTTTGAGAGCATTTTAGAGGAAGATCTTGTTCTCTTTTTTGAGAGGGAAGTATTTGATCGCTATGAAAGACCATTGGTGTATTTATCAGCAAAGGACCAGGACACCTACAACTTGAAACTGGTACAAGCAGGTTACGCTATCCCCTACTTCATCTATCCTAATGCAGTCTCACCCACAGAAGAGGGTGAATTCACCTACGATACTATTGAGAAAGTGAGGGATGCTGCAGTAAAAGCTAAGAGAAGCAATCTGGGTATCTGGGAGTTTATGGATCGTACGTTACTTCCTATGGAACTTCGGTTTTTAACCAGAAGGGAACTACCTGTGAAGCACTGTGCAGATCTAAAAAGAAATCTCCTATACTCTCCTCAATACTACTTCAAAGTCCCAATCGAGAATCGTCTCTTTTTTTATCCCAAGGACGTTTTGGTGGCTCTTCAGAAGAAAATCAAATCCACGCTAGATTGTGATGGATGATTACACAGAATTTGGGAAGCTCTAAGAGAGAAAGAAGAAATACTCAATTTGAACTGTCTCCTCTTTTCGTAAAGCTATCAAATATCTCAATAACTCTCTTTATTGCTTTCTTTTTCTCTTCTTCATTCTGCTTATCTGCTCCTCTTACATAGACATATATTGCTGGATCTGGGTCTCCTCCTTTTATTATCGAGGTAACAATATTTGGGATTTTCTCTAAAAGAATAAGCTCAGGGTCTTCTGGATCTTTTCTTGTTTCAATGATTGGAGAAATCTCTTTGATTGTCCTATATGGTTTCATTGCAATAATTGATTGGGGATTAGTAATATTCAACTCGATGTCTTTCTTTAATGATATATTTATTTCCAGTTCCATCTCAGAGATATATTTGTCAAATTCACAACTATTTTCTTGCATATCTTTCTCTCTGATATTACAAAGTTTTTTCCACATCTTCTGGATTTCTTCAATATAATCACATGCTTGGATAAAGGAGACTTTCCATAAAGCACTTCTGTTATCTCTTCTCTGCAATATCTTCGAAAAATCACAAAGAGCCTCAAATATTGTTCTTCGCTCTAATGAATCGCAGCGCTTTAATTGTGTTGGTAATTCCCTTAAAGAATATCTCAACATCTCTAAAATATATGAATCATCAATTATTTTCGGTGTTTCGTATGATAAATTCCGATCAATATTCTTTCCTGGAAATTTATCTACCATTGTTAGGAGTCTCTTATGCTTTCTTTCTTCTTCAATGTCAACATTAATTAGTTCAATAAATGGTTCGAGACCGAAATCTTTTTCAGAGAGCAACCCTGCTTCGCACAATAATCGCATTATGCGGTATGTAACTTCATCAGTCAAGCAAACGACTTGGTGAAAATTCAGCCATTTATAGAGCTTTCTTCTTGCTACAATGAAGGTTTCCAATGCACTTACTCCAGAACGATCAAAAATAAGTTCGATTTTCGCTCTGTTCATGTCATCGAAAAATTTCTTTAACTTTTCTTCTTTCCAGATATAGGCAATGCTATGAAACAATGTTTCAATATCAATCCAAGCCACAGGAGATCCAGTGACATATGAATCTCTCAAAAGATAATCCATGTTGTCCGCATCAATATCTCCATTAATCAAGGATTTATAGAAATGTTGGTAATAGAGAGGTCTTGTGCCTTCACTAGTTGTGTATGTCAGGGGATTGTCTGTAAAAAAACTTGGAATCATCTTCTCAAAACCCGTACGAAGTCCATAGGCTCTTTTGTTTTCCAGTAAAGTCATCAAATTATTCCCATCCATTGTCAAAAGCTCACTCACAACTTTTTCGTGAGGAGAGGCACTGCGAAGAACTCTGCCTGTTAATAGCTCACACACGTGAGAAAATGGTCCATGACCAATATCATGTAATAATGCTGCAAGTCTCACTATTCCTTTTAAATCTGAAAACTCAACCTCTACAGATTCCTTCTGCAAAAGGTGTTGGTTTTTTTCCCAGAAAAGGTCGAGAATATTACTTGCAACATGCATTACTCCTAAGCTATGTTGGAATCTAGTATGGTTAGAAGCTGGATATGTTAGATAAGCAGTCCCTGATTGATGAATATTCCTAAGACGCTGAAAAATCAGAGTGTCTACAAAATTTAGTTCTCTCTCTGAAATTGGTATATATCCATATATTGGATCTATAATTCGCCTCATATAATCAGTGACCTCCAGTCAGTTTGTACATATCTGGTAGAAACTCCCTAAGAAAATCGATGGAATCTTCAATGTCTAAGGAAAAATGGCCCAGTGAGCCCATAATTATGTTTCCCTTTTTTTCGTTAATCCATTTTCTGATTTCATCTAAATCAAAAGCACGAAGTGTCTTTCTTCTAGGCGGATTCTTACAGAATAGCAGTGAATTTCGGGGAACTCCTTTGACGGATGATTCTCTACTGAAATCTTTCCAAGTACTATCAGTGCAATAGACAACAGATCTATGCCACTTCTTTTCTTTTTGGTTGTATATTCGAAAATCAGATATCCAGTATCTTAGGTCTCTGTCATTATCCCTGGCTTCAAAGATAAAAGTGGGAAGACGATTTAGATTTCTAAAAATATGAAAAAGAATTTCAGACAATGGGAATTCTCCCCAAGCGAGTGTTTTCCTCGTTCTGCTTTCCTTTAGTGAGTGAACCCAGAAGGATTCTTTGCCAAGAGTTTCAAGGATTGTATCACTAAAATCACTTCTTACATCATTTTCTCGAAGGTTCTCAATCAGAGAATGACAAGACCTTACCAAACGTCTGGGATAGCCCTGAGTTTTTTCTCTGATTAGTTCTATGATTTTGTCATTAAATTTCAATATGAAGTCACTTCTCTCTTCCCCTATTGACAAATATTCTTTGATGAAACCAAGAATATCTTCTTTTTTCTCTAGATTATTTAATGATTTGACAATAACTCTCTCCCCCAGAGCTCGATAAATAACATCAGTACAGATGTACCATGATTCTTCGGTTGCTCCAAGCACAATATGCATAAAATCACGATTATTGTCTGCAATTGATCTGAGATCACGAAGTATCCGAGATGCTTTAACATTGGTTTGACCAATATCATAAAGAATATCTTCAAATTGATCAACTAGAAGTATGAGCTTTTCGTATTTTTTTCCAAGTATTCGAAGGAGCACCTCGAATTTCTTCCCAATTTCTCTTTCTGATTCAACCCCAATTACTGATCCTAATGATTTTTCGTTTATCATGTCCCAGAATAATTCCACTTGTGGAAGATAAGTTTCATTCAAATTCAGCGCTTTTCTCAATAGCTCAGCATCAGAGAATTGACCTTTCAGTTCTTCCATAAGAGAGATTTCGAAAGCTTCTGAAAGCAGAAATGAAAAAATATCCTTTAATCCACTTGATATCTCTCCATAGATAACGTAGGAACAAAGCCATTCTTTGTGATTTTCTTCGATGTATTTCTTTGTGTAGAAAAAAGTATGGCTTTTCCCGAGTCCAAGTTCAGCATTCCATACAATTATATTGATAGGTCCATTAAGGTATTTCTCTAAATCGAAAATAAATGCAGTTTTTCCTTCTGGCCAAAAGAAAACAGTTACATCTTCAATTGACCTTGCAATACCTGCTTCAGGAAAGGGATTCTTTGATATTCCGAGGACATCTTCGTAATATTCCATTTTTACCCCTCCATCTATATGTATTCTGTAAGTTTTTCTTGTGCTATGTCTATACGGTAATCGGACAACTCAAAAGGTTTCTTCATTGAAATGAAAAAATAGGGAGTTCCCCATATATAAATAGGTTTCTTGTTGAACCTTTTAGCAACACTTTCAGTCATGCGATATAATGATAATACTTCAGGATAAGTCTGCCAGCATATTGTGAGCAACCTGCGAAACTGCTCATCTTCCAGTTTAGATTCATCACAAACAACTCTTTTGATAGAAGGTATTGGTATTTTTCCTCCATTCTGTGAAGATTGAAGTTTTTCGTACTCCTCCCATAAATTCATTAGGAATATTTCTGGAAAAAAATCAATTTTAGAATTTCTTAGAAATTGACTTTTCAATGTTTCTTTGAAATGATTCATTCTTTCAGAATTGATCATCAATCTCCTCGAAGACGAATTTCCCCCAACTCCATCATGTAATGTTTCAAGTATGCCAGCATAGGTGAGGAGCCTTGTGATATGATCAGCTGCTGGCTCTGAGATTGAAGCAATCCTTTTTAAATGCTTGATTGAAATCGATTTCTTTGGAGGTAGATCAAAAAGTAGCGCGAGAACTCGCCTAAATGCAGGTTCATGCTTGAAGTATAGTCCAAGTATATTTTCCCATCTATCTTTAGAATCATCTATCGAATCAAGGAATCCTTTAGGTATATTCCTCCATCTGATCATGAATTTCTCTTTTCCACCAATACGGTGCAAGATTCCTAAATCTGAATACTCTATCACGAGATCAGCAACATTTTCTCTAATATTCTCTTTCCCTACGGATATTGATTTTCCTTTTGAGTTGGAAAAAAGCAGTAATTGCTTTTTCTTCCCTGAATCAGTTTCCATTTTCAAAAAAGTTGAAAGATCTTCCAAGTCGAAGTAGTATTTTTCATCTTTGGTCAAAACAGAAACAAAAAACCAAAACTTAATATGACATTCCTTTGTCACTGGTCTAATGCTCCTCTTCAATATAGTACTCATCCATCTTATCTAGTGATCTTCATTTATAAACATTACTATTTAGATGCTATGTTGGATATTAAATTGTGTAAATACTTCATTTACATCATAAGAAGATATCTCTTAATATAAGTGACAAATACTCTCTGAAATGGCCAGATCTTCCTCTCCAAATTAGGTTATTCGATCTAAAAGGATGAAGACACTACTTCACTCCCACTTTTAGTATGCAGTTTTCAGGGGAGTGATTGCAGCTACCCCATAGCTCTTGATAGTTCGCAAAATTTCTGCCCCTTTCTTACAGGTTTTGAGGGGTATTTCCCCTGTTTAATCAAAAGGAAATAACCTTACAACCTCACCTAAGAGCTCTTCAGCTCTACAGTATTCTTGCAAGCACTGACATAGCTGTTTCCGAAATAATCTACCTTTTCAGGCGCCCCAGTATCTGGAACAGCAGCCCATTCATCGTATGCTGCAGGTCCTGACATATATCCTTTCTTTACATGTTAACCTTCTGCTATTTTGAGTGCTCAGCATATCATAGCGAATGGGTGTCTTAGGCTGATTATTGAGCTGTCTGACTGCACTAATGATGTATTCTCCTTCGGATCGAAATGAAGATGTTAGTGATATTCATTCCCCTGGAAAATTATACAGAATAAATTTTTATGAAATACGATCAAGAACTGGGTAGATTATTAAGAACTATGAAAAAGTATTTAAAAATCAAAAGGCCTTTAACTAAGAGGAAGATATATGACATCTATCCAGCAATCTGAACTGGCTAACAAGATACACTCACTATCCAACATTATGGTGGATACCAAAGATATTTTTGAGAAAGATGCTGATGCTAGAATGGAGGCCAGCATCAAATTCTATAGGTCCTTTTTCAAAGATCTCATATTTTATCTTGGTTATGATGAAGAAAAGATTCGTGAGATCTGGTCTTCATTTTTTGGAGATAGAGACCGAATTAAATTCTTAGCTGTTGACGGAACTTCTTATGCCTGTAAAGGCAAGAACTTTGTTACATTCTTTGGGGGTTCGTTCGGTGTCATGGGATATTTAAGTAGAGAGCTACTTGAGTATCCAGATCCTTCCAAATTCGAGAGGACAGAAGGTATTGTTGCATATGTTCCCACACCTTACTCTGAAATAATTATTGAGGGAGAAAACATTGAAGAACTACCTGCAGATAACATGGAGAGAGTAGATCTCTCAGCTATTCATAACAAAGTCATGAGGTTGGCCGAACTCTATTTGATCTTCAAACTAATAACAAAAGAAGATTATCCCGAGTATGTTTTGGTAGATGGATCCATTTCAGGGTTACAAATGACACTCACTAGAAGCTTCAAAACTCTAAATTTAAATCTTAAGTTGGGAGACCGCCAAATAGAAAAAAATGATTTGGATCAAGCACATATTCATCCAACTTGCCCTGATCTGAATCAACCCTCTCTGGTTCGCAAATTCAAGAAACCTCCTCTTGATGATGAACTTTGGCAGAACCTCAAAGAAAAGATGATTAAGAGATGCACACTCCTTTTTGATGAGAATAATTCAAAAGCTCTTTATGAGACCTATCAAGAAAAAAACATAATCAAGCAGAAATGGCTTACATCAGATGACTTTGATTTTCTCTCCCTCATAGCATTGTATGCAATTGTGGAAGAATGTTGGAAAAAGAACATACTACTTACCAGCGTGTCAAAGGATTCTGGAGTCAGCTACATGACCAAAAAGTATCTGAGAGTATGCAAATTTCTTGATGAGCCACCATATAGTACGCTCGACAAAATCCCTCCCATTATGTGGACAGATGCCCTGTACTTTGATGCAATTTCAGATGCTGTAACCTTAACAACTCCTTGGTCAACTATTGAGTATGATTCTGTTTTTGCTACTCTGCAGATCGGTGAAGATGTGCGAACTGGAAAAGAGTATTTGACTGGAATCCAACACAAGTTTCTTTCACCAGACCGCCTTTTTGTCAAATCATGTGCTCAGTTTTATAGATTTAGTGAAGAGGGAATGGGAAGTGAAATTGTCACTATTGACCGCCTTGTTTACCCTGAAGACTTAAAGTCTATCAAAAAAACTACTATCAACCTGGCAGGGGCAGAGGGGGAAATGCCTTTCGAATTTGTTTTCTTCAGGGATGAAAATTCAGAAAATCGTTTACAGCGATTAAACGCTTATCTTCTTCACAAATTATGCTTGAACAAAAATGTAGAGGCTTTTGGTTATCCACATCCTATATTTATGGCTGATAAGTTGGCAAAAAACTTTCTTGACCTGGTAAAACCTATGATTCATTGTGGAAACGATGTATTCTTTAGGCATCCTAAGCACTGGACCATGCGTCAGAAAAGGACAGCAGTTGAGTCTGTAAGGAGGTGATGAAATGTTCAAGAGAGAACATGAGGGAAAGCTGTATGATCTCAAGGAGGAGGATGGAAAATTCGCAGCTGTTCTGCGATTCAATTACAAGAAAGATACCATGAGGAATGTCCTTGAAGGTGATTTCGTTGCTTGTGAGAATTTCTTCTCAAGTGAAGAAAAAAAGTATTATACATTAATGAAAATCACCTCAATTTTTCCTAGACATTATGCACTAGAGGCTATAAAGGGAGGAGGATATCCGACCTTTCTGAGGGAAGTTGTACGAAACATTGTTGAAGATTGGGATACAGATACTTCCACTGAAACATTCGTTCTTGCCACTGCAAGTCCTGTGGGGTATGATCTAGTGAACAGAGAGCAGAAGGTGGATTTTCAAAGAGGAATGTCGAAACCTATGCCGGGAGAAGATGTCGGAATTCTGGATCGTAATACAACTCGAGAATTCCTTAGTTGGGGAATTGGGAGGGAAAAAATTGAAATTGGAAAATTCAGAAGAGATCCAGAATTAGAAGTATTTGTTAATCTAAGAAAAATGTTACGACGACATTTTGGGGTTTTTGGTAGTACAGGAACTGGAAAAAGTAACTTCTTGGCTCAACTAATTAGGACTATTTTGCAGTACGATAATAGTATCAAGATAATTCTCTTTGATATTCAGGGAGAGTATCTGGCACTTTTGGCTGACGTTTTATATGATTGTGGTGTCATTCTTCTTAACGAAGATGAAATAACAGATAATCTAAGGAGGTTCCTGATCTCAGCTGAACGTGCAGAAAACATGGATCAGTCCAATGAAACAATTGCAATTGAGTTGTCGCGAACATCAAAAAAGCCTGGGAAGTATGAGGATAATCCAGATCCTTTCGTTCCTTATTTTCGAAGGTTATTGGAACAGAACCGAATAAGAATATTGCAGCCGTCAGATGAACTTACTTTCAGGTATATTCAAGAATTCATTAGCTACTTAGGAGATCAAATAGGAACTTCCGCGAATAAGAGAAATTTCTTTCGTGCATTTTGCAGGGAAATTAGAAGGAGAGGAATTAGAGAAGAATTCACAGAACGAAACGTACTGGAAATAAGAGAAATAGCACAAGAGCTTTCACATAGAGAAGATTTTCTTACAGGCAAAGGACAGCTAAATACACATGTTAACCAGCTTTTTTCAATAATAGAGCACTTGCTCGAAGACATCGAGCAATCTTTTACACCTGTAGCAGGAGACTCCACAACTCCAATCGAGAGTGTAGTTCACGATTTCATTATCAATGAAAGAGGTGAGCGGCTTTGTTTGATTTCAATCTCTGAGGAGATTGAAATAAGGAGAGCACTGTCAAGAATTGCTGAAGGTGCAATATATAGGAGAAAAAGAAACCCAACATTTTCTCATGATGTTTTATTTGTCTTTGATGAAGCTCATGAGTATGCACCTGCAAGGGGAACTGAAGAAGCAAAACAAGAAGGAGTGGATCAGTCCAGGAAGGCTTTAATGAAACTATCTAGGCAGGGTCGAAAATATGGTCTCGGAATGTGCCTTGCTACACAAAGAACAACTTACATGGACACTATCATCATGGGACAAGTTCATACATTTTTTGCTGGATTTCTTCCTAGAAAGGAGGATCGAGAACGAATTGGTGAAGCATTTAACGTAGATGAAGCCACTCTCATCGAAGTACAGGAATTCGCCCCGGGGGAATGGCTGTTAAGCTCTGCTGTCGCCACTGGATTGACCAATGTACCAATAGCATTAAAAGCTAAAGATTCCGAGGAAATACTTGAAGAATTCTTTAAAAAACAAGGATTTATTACCCAAGAAACCGGTGGAGGAACATGAATAAGATCAAGTACTTCATATCCCATCATCCATACGATCCCAAATATTGGGAACTCATGAACGATATGGTCGATGGTGTACTCATCAGTCACAAAAACCTCCATACCAAGTTGGGAAACCCGACTCAATTATTACGACAAATGAAAGAATCAAAATCTGTCAGATATCCTCTGTCTATTGATTCTCATACTCCAGTGATTATTGATTCTGGTGCCTATCAGTTTGTACACCCTCAATGCAGAAAGCTGACTGTTACCTGTAAAGATGTGTTTGATACATACAAAGCTATCAACGCAGAAAAAGGTGTCCACCTGGACTGGCCAGTACTGGAAACTCTTAACTACTACTGGAAAAGAAAACGGTTAAATGTTACAGAAGAAAATGCAAAAGAGTTTATTGAACTGAATGACGGAAATGATCTAACTATTATCGGAGCAGTACAGGGGTACGGGAACAATGGAAAGTATAGGGGTTATGGAAAAATGGCTGAAAGATTCATAAACTGGGGATATGAAGAGATAGGAATAGGGGGACTGGCACAACTCGCCAGAGGAAAACAAAAAGAAGTTTTTCTTAGAATAATGGATGTAATTAAAGTATTAAGAGAATATGGAGACATTAGTTTTCATGTATTTGGCATAGGAAGTACTGGCCTCTTGACCAGAATTGCAGAAGAGTATCCACATTTTAGTTTTGATAATGCTACACCAACCTTTAGTGCTATCAAAAGAGAAATCCTCTTTTTTGACGGTGTATACAAAAGGTATAAAATCGGGAAAAAGAAAGACAACGCTGAAGCGAGAAAGCTCCTTGAGGCATGTGAATGTTATGCTTGTAAGAAATATGGACTCGAAATTATGAAAATGGGTCGTCGAGAACTGAATGTGGCCAGGATGATTCATAATTATTATCACTATTACAGATACATACGAAGCTCGCTCTAGAGATACTTTACAATTTCTTTTGTTCTTAGTTCTTCATAGAATCTTCAATATCTATCTGTACCTATAGAAGTTTCTTTTTATCCTCAAGACTACCTCCCGCAATATTCTTATATTCGGGAGTTTGAGCTTTCCAGAAATTATGAGGCTAGAAAACATAATATAAAAAACCTTGCTACTTTAGTAACTGTAGATATTGCCGTAACCTAGAATATCTAACTGTACTTGCGTAGGGATATATCTAAAGCAAAGATGAGCTAGTTCAAGAAGACCTCTGGATTTCAGTTTTCTTTCTAACACTTCTAAGAGTGAAAGTAGATACACTACATCCTTGGCTGCATAAATTATCTGTTCTTTTGTTAGATTGACTGATAGCCAATTAGAAACCTGTTCGTCCTTGTTGATTACCACACCCAAATACTGTTTCAATATCGATTGGAGAGAATGTCTATTCTTGTTCTCTACATCAAGCAGTTTGGAAGCAATTTTTGTACAAACAACATTCTGAGGTAGTATTTCCCACTGATAACTCATAAATTTCAGATCAAACATTGCATGATGAAATACTTTTCTCAGGGAGGAATCAGAGAGCAATAATCGTAATCTTTCTGGTGGAACATCACCAATTCTTATAATCGCCACAGGTCTATTTGGAGTATGAAGTTGACAAATCCCTATGCGATCATTACGCCAATCTAAGCCTGACGTCTCAATATCCCATGCAACGACCTTTGTCTGTTGTATAGAATCAAAGAATTGTTGTGGTATATCATAATCGTAAATGATGATATCTTCAAAATGCAGCGTTTTCATTAGATCACGCTCCCCCCTCTCTTGCTGGTCTTGCAAGACTTATCATGAAATCAAATTCTTGGCATATATAGTCATACAGAATCCCCCCTTTTTCACAGACAAACGATGGAATTTCAACCAGCTTTCGACGGTGGCTGAGAAGAGCAAGAACAGCAATATTATCAAAACGGTAAAGGGAAAAGACAGGAGCAGCAGGTAAAAACCATATTTCTATTTTTGCTCCTCTGTTACCTTCGGAAGGATGTAGTTCTTCGAAATATGTCTCTGCTTCCCTAATTAGACTTATGACTTCATCATCAGAATAATTGAACCGTCTAGCCAATTCATGTACTGTTTGCTCATCTTTAGGGTCAGGCAGAAGCACACGAATTCTTGTGCCTTCTCTCGCAGCAACTTCTCTAAATTGACTTATGTACGTATTACGCCAGGTACGGGCATAAGAGAAAAATATGTCGAGTTCTTTGACTGAATTGAAATGACTTTCCCAATCAATACCATGGAGAAAATTCTTGGTAATCTTGATAATACCTGCAGATGCCATATCTTTCGAAATCTGTACTTTAGCTAGTATCTCGTCTGAAAACGCCCTTTTTCCCCAAAGCTCCCAAATGAGTGTTATTGCTACTGTTACAAAAAGTAAAGAGCCCATATTCTGTATAACAATTCGCCAAGCTTCATGTTCTTTCCACAGGTCTTCTTGTGCAGAAATATACATTAGGAAAATTCCTAGAACAGCGGTTACTACTGCAGTAAGCACGATTCTTAGATTTACTCTTTCTTTGAGGAGAGTGATAGTCTCTAGAGCCATTTTCATCTACCTCTTGGGTACGTATAAATAGAATTTGTTGTATAGAATATAAGCTTTTTGGGAATAATGAAATCTGCACACAAGTGAGACGTAAAGTCTTTTTTCCAAAAAGATTTTAAGTGAAGATTTGCAGCAGCAAAATGCGGAACGGATATAAAGAAAGTAGTAGATCCTCAACTAAAGGAATGAACAGGCAAAATCGTGGTACATATTAACGGTAAATGGATATGGCATGAATTCCTTGTTATTTCCTTAGTTTATTGGCTTCTTTTTGATATTTTTCTGCTCTATCAGGATCTCCCTTATTTTCATAAATAGTAGCAATACTGTCTAAATTAAGCAATTCACCTTTTCTATTGCTAATATTTCTGTTGATTTCGAGTGCCTCCTGGTAGTATCTCAATGCAGTGTTTAGATCACCCTTCTGAAGATAAGTATTCCCGATATTGCCTAGATCAATTGCTTCTCCCTTTCTGTATCCTGTACTTCTATCAATCCTGAGTGCTTCCTGGTAGTATTTCAATGCGGTATCTAAATCATCCTTCTGAAGATAAGTATTCCCGATATTGCCTAGATTTGTTGCCTCTCCCTTTCTGTGTCCTGTACTTCTATCAATCCTGAGTGCTTCCTGGTAATAACTCAATGCAGTGTTTAGATCACCCTTATCCCGATTAGCATTCCCGATATTGCCTAGATCAATTGCTTCACCCTTTCTATTGCCAATATCTCTGTTGATTTCGAGCGCCTCCTGGTAGTATCTCAATGCAGTATCTAGATCGCCTCTGTCCCGATATACTATCCCGGTGTTACAAAGATCAATTGCTTCACCCTTTCTATTGCCAATATCTCTGTTGATTTCGAGCGCCTCCTGGTAGTATCTCAATGCAGTATCTAGATCGCCTCTGTCCCGATATACTATCCCAATATTTCCCAGAGCAATTGCTTCACCCTTTCTATTGCCAATATCTCTGTTGATTTCGAGCGCCTCCTGGTAGTATCTCAATGTATTATCTGGGTCACCTTTGTCCCGATAGGCATTCCCAATATTTCCCAGAGCAATTGCTTCACCTTCTTTGTATCCAATATCTCTGTTGATTTCAAGTGCCTCCTGGTAGTATCTCAATGCAGTATCAATGTCACCCTTTGTTTTATGAATTAATCCAATGCTACTCAAACAAATGCCACTACTCTTAGAATCCCCAATGTATCTTGCCTTTCTTAATGCCTCATCAAAATAAGTTAGTGCTATCTGAAGATTTCCTTGAATATACTCTATATTTCCAAGTTTAATAAGCAAATTCAAGTCGAACAGTCCTTTCATTTCTCCAATAAGGGGAGTCTTTTTCTCGAGTTTCTTGATATCTTCTTTTAGGAGAAAAGGACCTTCCTTCATATTTAAGGGAGTGGGAACCTTTTCAAGTATCTTTTCAAATAATCCAACTGTTATGGGATCAATTCCACTACTACTTTTTCTTTGTTTAATCGTCAAAAATATCAATACAAGAGTCTCAATCACAACAATTGCAGTAAGGATGATAACCCACACATTTGCATCAATGCCTAGAAACGTTGTCATTTTTCCACCACACATTGGATCATGAAGTGAATGTTTCTTTGTTATTTCCCATATGTATTATATTTATAAAAACCTTTTCACATTTGTATTCTCAGAGGATTCTAAGATGATTAAATATTGAATATTTTCTTGTAGGATTTGCATGGCTGAGGGAATCATCAATTACATCTGGACATGGGAATTTTTGATGTTTAAAGCTATACCAACTACTTGGCAGGCCACTGCCGAAAAGCTTTAAGAATCATGGAGATTATGATAAGGCTGGCAGAAAAGTAATACACCAGCTTTGATACCGCATTGAACAAAGCTTACATATTTGTTACACGTGTAACATGTCGTGAAAATACCACCTAATTCTGCAATTAGGTGTTTTGAAGCTCATATATTCTCAAAAGTGACTGTCCTTTGAATAGATAGGCATTACCTGTCAACATGTTGACATAAAGTAAGGGGTGAGGGAGATACTTCATCAATATGTTCTTGGAAAGAGTTTCCGCAACTTGTGCGGTTTTGTGGTAGGTGACAATTACTGCAAGCTGAGGCTCCAATTCCCATGTTGAAACTACATCTTTCTTCCATTGCCCGCTTGTTTCGACTTCTATTGCAGCAAAAATTGATCCTTCTGCATCAATCCATGCCGAATCCACTGTTATTTTGTTTTTGCTGTATTCAGCATCTACTGCAAATCCCAGTTCTTCTCCAATTCTCATGAAAGCTTTCACAACTCTGTCGTGGTTATTGCCTCTAGCTGTGTCTGTGTATACCTTGAGATTCGCAGCTATTTTCTCAACTATTCTGTCAAGAGAGGTTTCAATTGGCTTCTCTTTGTCATAAATGTATAACCCTTCCTCTTCTATTCCTATGATGCTTACATCCATTCCGACAAAATCTAACATTTGTTTTCTTTCACCAAAGACAGCAACATAATCTGGCTTGAGTTTTTGCACTGTTTCTTTCGGCTTATCAATAAGTCCTCTAACTATAAACGTGTTCAATTTTGGAAGGAAGTACTGAGCTGATAAAGAATGTCGATCACTTTTTATCTTAAACTCAATTAAGTTCTTCTCTAGAAGAAGCCCCAAAAGGTTTTCTCTCCAAAAACAGCCAAAGTCATTGAATAGGAACCCCCTTTCTTTTATTCTATCGCAACCTCTCTTTTTTACAGTGTCTAAACAATCATCACAACATAAGAATAAGATAGATCCTCCTTTTTTTGTGATAGATGCCAGGGAAAAAGCAAATGGTGCAGATTCAAGGTTTAAGGAGCCGTACTTAGATGCAACGAGCAGAATATGAGATTTCTTATCCTGATTTTCATCTTCTGGATCTATGAGATGTCGGCAAACCTGCAGCCCTAGATCACAGATTTTGAAGATTTTTTTCAACAGTTTGAGGTCACGTTGTTTTGAATTATATAAATCCAAGTTTCCATGCACACCATAAATATCCTCTGTAGCAAAGCTTTCTCTTATGGCGTTCTTGTAAGGATCCCGATACAATCTTGTGATTTTTTTCTCTTGTGCAAGAGTGATGAGATTCTTGGCATCCGAATCCGATAAATCAATAATATTCGGAAGCAGTTGCCAGGAACGGTATTGACAGTTCGAACACAATTCATCTGGGATTTCACCTTCTCTTATCAAAACTTGTTCGATTTCTTTTTCTTTTGCTTTATACTCATCGAGTATTTCCTTGAGGGTTTCAAGTATGTTATTAATTCCCATGAAAATATCTTGTCATGAGACTATTTAAAGATTCCGTTGGGCTCCAAATGACATTTCGTTTGTTTTCCTCTTCATATTGTCTTGTTTTCTTCTTTCTTGCGAAAAAGCCCTTGACTTACAGACCAAGAATCCAACCCAAGACAAAAACCATTCTACTTTATTTATCCACCGCAAATTGAATAAAGAAATGAATCTTCATGGGTTGTGCGTTTACAGAAGTAAAGAAAATGTTACACATGTAACATAACATAACACAGGATTGGCAATTCATTGCTCCACATATAACATGACCCAGCTTTCGGAGGTTGTCAAGCAGTGTGGTGTCAGAAATTTCTAATCTCTTTGGGTGTTGGAAATTCTAGAAAAAGCTAAAAAAAGGAAATAATTTGTTACACGTGTAACAAATTTGAGAAAAATGCCCATAAACTGAACAGTTTCTGCTCGTTCAGAATGATGTGCAATAATTTCGTTTATTAATTATCCACCAACTTTAGAAATTCACAAGTTGTAAGAAATGCCAACAAACCGTATGCGAAAACTCTATAGTGTAGGGTTCCCATAACTCATGAGGTGATCAACATGCAAGAATTGAAAGGTTGGCCATTCGAACCCCTAGATGGAGACGTAGAGCCTTGTGATGGTGGATTTCCATCTGGAGGAGGATTTCCCGGTTAATCGGGCCTATAACCATATTCTACAAACGAGTTGGTGTAAAAAGTCACCAACTCTTCACTTTTTAAAGTACTTAATGCTTCACGAACAATCATTCGACCTTCCAGAGAAAATGGAAGGTACATAGAAATCACCAGCATTTCACCTAACCTGTAAAACACGGCAGAAGTAGGTAGCTCTGAAAAAATATCAATCAATAGTGAGTCATTATTTGTGTCAATGAAGTATCTGAGCAGAATGTAGGAGCTATCTCCTTCTGGAAAGAACATTGTTATTGTGTGACCAAATTCGTCCCGTCCTCGGAACCATTTCATGATTTTATCTGAATACGTGTCTGTTTCCTTAAGAAGACGAGAAAAAGGCATACGCATATCATTACAGAGAGATTGAAAGATTGCTTCATCTTTTTCATCCCATGGTTCGTAGTCATAATTCCTCGAAAGCAAAGGACTTGGGAAATACTCTAAAGAATCCAAGTCTTTAAGCTTATTACGCATCTTTACAATAGCTGTCTGAAAATCATGATCTGGGGGGATTGACACGTAATAATCGGATCTATTTCCTTCCAAAACAATATCTCCTTCAGGTTCTATGGGACTTTTGGCAATTATAAAAAAGTTGGCAAACCCTGTTTCAACTGAACTATAGGTTATTTCCTTATTTTCTTGCATTTTCCAATATAGCTTATAGGGGTCGTCTGTATTAAGAAAATAAAAGTACTCTTTGAAATTTTCATAACATTTTCTTCTAAAAATAGGAGGGATAATAATACGTCTTTCTACAGCATGATTCCACCAAATTTCAGCAGTTTTAAGATTCACATTAAACTTTCTGGATATTTCTTTTTTTGGAATACGTGGATCTTCCACTATTAGCTGAAATAGTTCATATGGGCTTTTCGAATGTCTCCATTTTGGGATTCTCGCCATGGCATATCACATCCTAAAGGAGGTAAAGTGAGTATTACCATGTTTCTTCTTCGTTACCTTAATATTTGGTTATATAAATTTTTCGGTAAGGCTATGTCCCTAAGCTAAAAACGTTTTGGCACAAATCTTTCACCCCCTAAGAGGAGGGACTTCCCTCCTCACAACAGGGGAAAGAAAGAGGAGGACGTAACCTCATAGAATAGCTTTGTCACAGGCTATTCTCATCTATCATCCTCCGATAGGCTGTCCTACAAAAAGTGGGGCAGCCACAACAAAGGAGAATGAAAGTAAACACTGAACCCAACAAGAGATCAGAGAAGGAGGGCTGACCCCGGAAATATTCCAAGCTACAAAAAGGGAAGTTTCACCCCCTTACGAGATTATTCAGTTCTCCTTTTTGAAAAACAGGTGAGATCGTGTCTAATAAAATCTCCATTGGTATATGCTACCTGCATCTGATCCTGATGTAGAATAAGCATGAGTCAATTCAGACTCTCAATTGCCTTTGGCACGATCTTGCCTCCAGGGATGCCCTGCGTTTACGGAAGCCCCCTATTGTCCTCTAAAAGAAGAACCCCTTGACACGTGGGGCAGCCCAACATAAAAGGTACATCCTGCTTACAAATCCTCTGTCCGGAAGGGAGAAGGAGAACCACAGTTCCTTCGTCTTCATCTCCTTCTCTGTGAAAGCTGCCCTATGCAAAAAAACCCTGAATAACCACTCTCTTTCAGTTCTGCATGGGGCTGTAACTAAGGGGATAGCCGGGGATGATGAAAGAAGAGGGGACGGTGATAAAAATGAAAAGAGTATTTATAGATGAACCTGGACAAGGGTTGGCGAGAAAGGGAATTTTAGAAACGATTAGAAACAGCAGAAGAAGAGGACTGAGTATAATTGAATTGAAGTGGTTTACAGGAGCAGACATTTTCGTCATTTTAGAAGCTTTGAAACAACTACAGAAAGCTCACCTGATTTCTGTCAGGAAAAGACATGCTGTGCACTGGTGTTATCCGCTCCATGAGGTGGCATAAAGGGGACAAATCTAGGAGGCGACACTGATGGGTGACACTGGTAACAATGTGCAGAAAGCAGATTCACACAAGCACATTGGTGAAGATGATGTCATTGGGTTACTAGGCGATGGAGTGACAGCTGCAATTCTGGAATACGTTGTAGAGACCAATGGATGTACAAAAGAGGATGTCACAAAAATAAAGGCAGTAGTCAAAGAGACCCATTCGTTACTAGAAAACCTGGAGAACTGTGGATTAATCAAAATCAAAGGTGATACAGTAGAAGTGACAGAAAAGGGCAGAAAATTCCTTGAACA